>Ga0123357_10000604_pt1 | contig 35558 bp, 29 predicted proteins | sample TergutEmb28metaG_FD_89873 | JGI IMG/M metagenome (GOLD analysis project Ga0123357, IMG submission 89873) | Embiratermes neotenicus P4 segment gut microbial communities from Petit-Saut dam, French Guiana - Emb289 P4 | ecosystem: Host-associated > Arthropoda: Insects > Digestive system > Gut ... | reverse complement strand
TAACGATTTGATGTAAATGTATAAAAACACTATGTGAAAAACACAGACTTCTTGTGCAAATTCTTTGCAGAAATCGTCTGCAATACAGAAAATTTCAGTAATTTTGTCTAGGGTAAGCATACTCATTTTTTACTCTGCTTATCCCGAACTCAGGTTATACAAGCATGAGAATTATACAGAATCAAGCGTTTTTTGCTATATGAAATATTTCATGTACATTTGTTGCTTCTAAAACATTCAGATTCTATGAGACTTTTATTATTAAGCAATTCCACCAATTCGGGCGAAGAATATTTGTCGTGGTCGCAGAAAGAAATTCAATCGTTTTTGGGACATTTCTCCGATTCTATTTTGTTTATCCCCTACGCGGCGGTCAGTTTCAGTTTCGATGAATATGAGGCTAAAGTTGCCGGTCGTTTTTCAGAGTGGGGATATCGCGTAAAAAGTATTCATCATGCGTGGAATCCCATCGCAGAAGTAGAAAAAGCCGATGCAATCATTATAGGCGGCGGCAATACATGGCAATTGGTCAGGATGTTGCACGAACATGAGCTGATGCAACCCATCCGCGAAAAAGTTCAATCGGGAACGCCGTACATCGGATGGAGTGCAGGAAGTAACGTCGCCTGCCCTACCCTGCGTACAACCAACGACATGCCGATTGTTGACCCGCTCGGATTTGAAACGTTGGGGCTTATTCCGTTCCAAATCAATCCGCATTATTTAGATGTCCAGCCTGAAGGATTCGGCGGAGAAACGCGGGAAATGCGTATTCAGGAATTTATTGAGATAAATCCCAATGTTTATGTATTGGGATTACGGGAAGCCACCCTTTTGAGGCGAGAAGAAAATTCGCTCCGGCTAATCGGATCCCGAACAGCCCGATTGTGTAAAAAAGACGAAATTACCAAAGAGTTAAGTTCTCAAGATGATTTATCATTTTTGCTGGGTTATGAATAGGGGATTCCGTATTATTGAATAATTATTTAGCAGAACCTATCAGAACCGTAGCATAAACCGCAATTCCCTCTTCACGACCAATGTAACCCATTCTTTCGGAAGTAGTTGCTTTGATAGAAATAGCATCTGGAGCAACCTGCATTGTTTCCGCTAAGCAGGCAATCATCGAAGGAATATGCGGATTCAAGCGCGGCGCTTCAGCGCAAACGGTTATGTCGGCGTTTCCCAATTCATACGATTTGGAACGCAGCAGTTCCATCGTCTTTTTCAGTAAAATCTTGCTGTCGATATTTTTGTATGTATCGTCGGTATCGGGAAAATGATAACCGATGTCGCGTAAACCGGCAGCACCCAGCAATGCATCGCACAGTGCATGGATTAACGCATCGGCATCGGAATGTCCCAGCAATCCCTTATCATGCTGAATCCGAATGCCGCCCAGCCAAAGCACCCGTCCTTCAGCAAAACGATGAACGTCAAAACCCATGCCGACCCGCATCGTCTGCATCATTTATTTCATTAGATTTCTTAAGCCTTCCATATCGAAACTGAGCGAAAAACGAAGCGTCTGATCCAAGGGGTTTGATGGGACAGTGGAAATCAGATAAGCGACATCTAACTGGAAAGACGTTAATTTAAAGCCTGCTCCTAAAGAAAAATATTGGCGGTTTCCTTGACTTGGATCTTCATGGAAATAACCGCCACGAACAAAAAATTGATCCTGATAAGAATATTCCGCTCCCAAAGACCAATTGATTTCTTTAAGTTTTTGACCTATTCCGCCCGGTGCTTCCGAGAATGATTTGAAAATTCCGGAAATCGGAGAAATTGCATAATACTCATTCAATGCGGCTTGCCTGTCACTCAGACTGTCTGTAATGGGAGGAGTAGGCACCATATATTTATTTGCATCTACATTAAATGCAATTTTATTATACTCATCCATTGGAAAAAGTAAAGAACCGCCTATTTTTAAATTGGTTGGCAAAAAGTTGCTTGTTGTTCCCCCGTCGTATGAAACTTTACTACCGATGTTAGATGCGTTTATCCCTAATCCCAGCAAACATTCGCTGCTTCCGAGCATCACATATTTATGATAATAACCGGCTATATCGACAGCCCAGGCAGATCCGGGATACATTCCTTCTACTCCGCTTCCCAAATCGGAATAAATATAGCGCAAAGTGACGCCCATAGAAAATGATTCCGATGTTTTAAGCGAATAGCCAAAATCGAACGCAGCTTCATACGGACTGACCGTTTGAATGAGTTGATTATCATTATTTCTCATATCAATCTGGCCAAGCGAAAAATAACGCAAAGAAGCGGCAATCGCCGATCTGTCCGTGTCGCCCAATTTATAATATCCCGAAAGATAGAATAAATTAATATCATTAACCAGCTTAGTCAACCATGGCGTATAAGATAAGCCGATTCCAGCTTTGCTATATGCGAATGCATACTTAGCCGGATTCCAGTATTGCGAATAAATATCGGGCTCGGTTGCCGCTCCGATATCGCCCATTCCCCCACCCCTTGCGTCCGGAGCGATAGTCAAAGAGGGAACGCCGACAATTAAAGGGTTAAAAACAGTATGTTGCGCTTGAACAGTCCCTGCTATACATACGAATAAAAAAAGCGCTGTTAAAATTTTTATTTTGCTCATTGGTTATTTTTTTAGGTTGAAGCTTGTTTTTATCATTCTCCAACAACTATTGTAATAAACTATCTCTATCTATATTTTATTGTGCCAAGACCATAATTTTTTTTGCGCGGGTTACTTCCGTACTGCTTGCCGTACGAATGGTAGCCCGATAAATATAAATCCCCGGTTGAACCCTGTTTCCTGCATTATTAACTAAAGTCCATTGAATCGGATACTGTTGTAAAAATCCCGAAGACCCTGTTTCGGAATGAATCCAAACGGCTCTTCCGGACAGGTCATAAACTCCGATTTCCACATTCAACGTTGTTTCCGGGAGATTATGAGTTAATTTAAAATAGGTATCGGTGCGGGCGGGATTTCCATAAGCCTCCAAATCCAGAATAATTGGCTTGTATCCTTTGACCACTGTAAAATTCAAAGTATCAGTCGTAGAATTATTTGAGATGTTCCACACCTTGAATGCTAACTTGTGCTTACCTGCCGGCAGTTCAGGAATAGAGAAACCAACTATTCCCGACGTATCGTCTATTGTTTGATAATAATCATTGAGGTTAGGGTAAGTCCAAGTGTTATCAATGCTAATGGATATGTTGTGACCTGTGCCGCTTCCCGACAAATTGATGCCATATTCGTCCGTGACTTTTGCATAAAAGAAAGGCGTTTCGTTTACAGGATCACCGTCTGTGAAATTTTCGGTATTCAGAAACATGGTCACAATTTTAGGACCTACGCCGGGATCTTCATAGTCTTCATTCGTTCCGGATAAATAATATTGGGAAAAACTGCCGGAAGCGTCTATCCCCAGAGATTTGTCAAAAGCATACATACCGATCTTCCCGTTTGCCTTTGAATAGGATATATCCACAGGGACATTGAATGTAAAACTGAAAGCTCCATTCTTAACGTCAGTACTTCCCGAATAAACCATACCGGGGTAACTTTTATAAGAAAACGGCGTTCCGTCGTTTTTTGTACCGGTTATGCCCTGATATGTCTTCTGACTGTCAAAAACAGATGCATTCAGTGTTCCCGTAAAATTATCTACAGGCGCTCCGGTCTCATCGGTAATCACTCCGGAAAAAGTTGCCCTGTCCATCGCTTTCAATTCAATTGATTCATTATCGGGAATCGGATCTCCATTGATCGAATCCAACCGTATATTCCATTGAGGATAGTTTAAAGTTAGCGCTGGATCCCCCAAAAGAACATAATTCAATTTATTCGAATCGCCGCCCAATTTATTTTTACTCAATCGAAAAACATCTCCCAGAGATAAATATTTTCCTCCGTTTTTGTTAAACAAATAGCGGATAAACTGATCATTAAGTGTAAAATTACTTCCAGAATTGACAACACGGCTGGTCGTAAATAAAGCAATAGCCCCGCTGGTTTTGTTCTGGAAAGCCGTTTCACCTCCCGAAGAGTCAAAGCCGTCGAACCAGCCGAAATCACAAGTCGCCGTAATCCATAGCGGTAAATAAGGAGAAGTCATTTTCCGGACATCGGTTATATTCAGCAAATCTTCACCTGACCAAGCGGTAGTACTCCCATGACCGGTATAATTTACAAGGAAACATCCTTCTTTTATCTGGCTAAGCAATGCGTCTTTTGCACCCGGAACCGTCAATTTTCCATTTTGATTAACCAATTGATAAGCATCGATATAAATTTTACTCACCATATACTCCGGATAATTTTGCTCCATATAGCTTGCCAACTGGTCGGCTTGATTAGCATGAACAGCAACACCCGAAGGAGGAGTATCCGTATTATCCGCCGAAAAAACCAAATTGCTTTTCCAGCTTCCGTATTGTTTGTTATCCATGTAGGAAGTCACTTTATTCACCGCATCAACCGCTTGCGAAACGGAACCGACCGGAAAACGACCGATACCTATATCCAAAGTGCTTGTACTGATGTTTTTTCCATCTGTGTCGTCTAAAAAACCAAAATAATCATCTGTTCCATAAGAACCCGTTTCGTTGACAGATTCTTTCACCTGATAGGTCAATAAATAATAGTTGGAATTTATTTTAGCGCCGGCGTTCGTAAGATGCCGGTTATCAAATATCCCGCTGCCGAATAAAAGCAAATATTTTGGTTTGTCGGCATCGGAAGTCGCCCTGTCGTAAAACATCTTCATAAAACGCCGGTAAGCAGTTGCGTCCGGCGCTCCGGACGAAAATTCGTTGAAAACCAATCGGTCATCCACTACCGCAACTTTCAGTCCCGACTGTTGGTTGTGTTTATCTGCCAATGTCTGAGCTTGTTGCATATAAACGGCAGGAGTTAAGATAACCATATCGGTCTGGGGAAGCGCGTGCAAATTCTGATTTTGAACCGTTCCTGCAAATTCGGGCGTGGGAAAGGTTTTACTTAAGTCAACCATTGCAAATTCACGCAAGACGCCGGAGGAAGGTGTTGAAAATTCCAATCGTCCGTTATTCAACTGTGTTGCCATCATGTGAAAATCACTGTTTGGAGTTACGTCCCACACCTGACAGGAAGCAGTCGGACTCCCGATGGAATAAGTTACTGCATTTGAAAGGCTTAAAGTATCGCGGAAAAGAGTATAAGCGGTCGGATAGAATTGCAGCGACCGTTTCATATTTAAAGCAATAAAATTTAAATAAGCAGCCGACTGACCAACAGGATTATACGTTACGGTTGCCGTAACTTTTTCCGTTTTATCTCCTGTCCAGTCGCCCCATTCATCTACCAAAGAAGCCTTCGTGTAATAATCGCCAGGGACGCGAACTTGCAAAGTTTTAATACTTTGTCCGTCAATTGACAAGTTCACCGGAGTAGTTGCAATGGTAGGGGCTCCGGCAAAAGACAAACGGGCTTTCCCCGGATCGGACGTTATTCCCGGAACCGTAAAAACAAACGATTGTTTTCCTGAATTGGAAATAAAATTTTCGCCGAATAATTCCCTTCCGCTGTTAAGAATGGATATGGAATCTCTTTCATACAAAGCGTAGTCGGTAAAAACAGTTAAAGGAAGTGCGGAGGGTATAGCAGAAACAGGAACAGTATCCATTTCCTTAGGACCCGTATCACTTTCGGTCATAAAATAGGAACCAAATGTGCTGTACGGATTGTTTTGATGCTCGTATGCACCATTTGTCGGGTTATATGTCCACTTGGTCGTTCCGCGTCCGTAAAAAAGCAGGTAATCGCCCGAACCGAATACGCCGTCGCTTCCTTTGTCCACATACACTGCAACTTCCGGAAGGTCATCGATATAAGGTTGAGTGAAATCTTCAGGCAAAATCCAGCCGCCGTAACCATAAATTTTTACTTTAGAAGGGTCGTTGATGCCTTGTCGTTTAATATCATCATAAGTTAACTTATAAATGCCGGTGTCTTTTATTTTCAACTGAATCCATTTTCCTGTAGCCAATACAGAATTTGCCGCATACCGGCTCCCATCGTTCATCGTTTGAGCAGGAAGAAACGAAGCAAATCCCATCAAACAGAAAATTATTACGCCCAGTCTTTTATATATTTCGTTCTTTAACATTTTACCGCTTTACTATTTTATTAATTAACCGCTTTACCAATTAATCATCCATCATTTTATCTGAAAATCAAGTAATTTCTTATCATCAATATATCCCTGCAACCGGTTGTTTATTTCTACTCTTCCGACGCCCGCCGGCGTTCCTGTAAAAATCAAATCCCCCATTTTCAAGGTTATAAACCGGCTGACATATTCAATTATTTCGTCGGTCTTAAAAATCATATCCGCCGTATTGCCTTGTTGAACACTTTTTCCGTCAATATCCAAGCGAAAAGGAATTGCATCAATGTTCCATCTTTCTTTTTCCAATGAAACAAATTTACCGATTACGGCTGAATTGTCAAACGATTTACTAAGTTCCCACGGCAATCCGTTTTCCTTGAACTTTTGCTGCAAATCTCTCGCTGTCATATCAATTCCTACGGTGATTTCATCGTAGTACCTCGAAGCAAACCGCTTGTTGATACATTTACCCAGCCGGCTTATCTTTACAACTATCTCTGTTTCATACTGAACATTCGTTGAGAAATCAGGGATATAAAACGGCTTACCGTCTTTCAGCAATGAAGCGTCCGATTTCATAAAAATAGTCGGTTCACTCAATAATAACGCATGTTGCATCTCTTTATTGTGAGTGGCATAGTTCATTCCTACACATATAATTTTCATTGTAATTTTTATTTAAGTTTACACAAAGATAAATGTTTTCGCTCATATTATTAATAAAAAGCGTAACTTTGCAAAAAGAAAAATGACAAATCATGAATATTAAACATTGGAAAGAGCGTTTGAATATTCTCTATTCGACCCGTCCCGATTTTCAATACAATTACGGGGAGGAAGAGGAAGTTACTACTTTGGCGAAAGATAAGCAATTACTTCGGATTATTTTGGATAAGAAAAACAGGGGAGGAAAAACAGTAACATTAATTGCCGGTTTTACCGGAAAGGAAGAAGATTTACAGGAATTAGGAAAAATGTTAAAAATGAAATGTGGAGTCGGCGGTTCTGCAAAAGATGGTGAAATCATTATTCAAGGCGATTTTCGTAACCGGATTTTGACGATTCTTCAAATTGAAGGATACATTAAAACAAGAATCATTGGTTAATTTTTTTCGGAATATGAATTTTTTTTGTATCTTTGTCTGCTTGAAAATGCAATTATAGCGCATGAAAATCCATAAAGAAGGAAATAACATTGTTATTTACACATTCATTACGTTACTGTTACTTAACGGGCTGTTATATTTCATAGCCGGTCAGTCGCTGGTATTTTATTTTATTTTACTGCTGTCGATTGGCGGTTTTTTAGTTGTCCTTAATTTTTTCCGCTGTTCCGAACGGATAATCAGCGACCCTCACGGGGGAATGGTGGTTGCTCCTGCCGACGGCACGGTCGTAGTCATCGAAGAAGTGATGGAAAACGAATATTTGCATGAAAAACGATTGCAAGTATCTATTTTTATGAGTCTGTTTAATGCACACGTCAATTGGGTTCCCTGTGATGGGAAAGTGATTCATTCGTCGCATCAGGACGGACGATTTTGGGCGGCATATCTTCCCAAATCAAGTATGGAAAACGAACGTTCAAACATCATCATTGAGCGAGCCAACGGCGATCCTGTATTGGTCCGGCAAATAGCCGGCGCTATGGCTAAGCGAATTGTAACGTATGCCGAAGAAGGACAGGAATGTCGTATCAATCAGCAGCTTGGTTTTATAAAGTTCGGTTCCAGAGTAGATATTTTCCTGCCTTTGCATACAAAAGTCGAAGTTAAACAGGGTCAGAGCGTTAGAGGAAATCAAACATTAATCGCTTTATTATAAAGCTATTTTAGGATGAAAAAAGTTCCGAACATTGTTACTTGCCTGAATCTTTACGCCGGCTGCCTGTCGTGTGTAATGTCGCTGGTATATGGCAACTACACAGGCGCTTTCATCTTTATCCTTTTGGCTGCCTGTTTCGATTTTTTAGACGGATTTGTCGCCCGTTTAATGAAAGCATATTCTCCTATCGGGGCTCAATTGGATTCATTAGCCGATGTGGTCAGTTTTGGTTTGGCGCCGGGATTCATCGTCTATTCTTTTTTGTCAACTGCTTCGGTCGGGGTTCCGTATGCGGCAAATGTTCCGTTCCTTGCTTTTTTAATCCCGATTTTTGCAGCCTTGCGGTTAGCCAAATTCAACGTTGACAGCAGGCAAACCTCTTCGTTCTTGGGATTACCCGTTCCTGCCAATGGTTTGTTTTGGGGAGCATTGATTCCTTCTATCCCGCTTTCGGAAAATAATCATGCGGTTAGCACGATTTTTGCCGTAACGTTGATTATTGTTTTCTGCCTGCTGATGGTTTCCGAATTGCCGATGTTTTCCCTCAAATTCACTCATTACAAGTGGAATGGGAATCAATATCCCTACATCATGATTTTAGTTACACTGCTCTTAACCGCCGTTTTTCAGCTGTTGGGAATATGTTTAGCGATTGTTTTTTATATATTCCTTTCGCTGGTTAGATACGTTTTTGCGGTTAGGAAAAAAACATAGGGTTTGTTGCGGGACTGAACCCTATTGCTTTGCAGAAAAATTGTTAAATCCGAAAAAAATATATCTTTGTGTGTGTTTAACAGAAAGTATTATTTATATGTAAAAAATTATATAAAATAGAAAAATAAGCGTTACTTTTTAATCTTGCTTGTAGGAATCTGGAAAATTTCAAAAAGTTGTCAAGAGTAAAGTGTAAACGCTCGCGTAGCAATACGTGGGCTTTACTCAATTATTTGACAACGATGGCATTCCAGAGTCACTACAAGCAAATAAAGATATTGTCCCACGTTTTTTATATTTGCTATGAATGATGAAATAAACAATAGATATAATACAGTTACTACATATCAGCCGAATTCTAAGTCATGATTTTTTTAGCGATATCTCTATTATTTTCAAAAATAACGACAACAAATAAATTGCTTTACCAGTTTTGGATATATTTTGTCGAAATATCCGGTACGTTTTGTTGAAATATTGGGAACAAAATTTTCGATGTCATAAAATGTTTTTGTAATACCTTTGTTTCTCGAAAAAACATAAAAAATAGAGGTAATGAAAAACGGGCAAAACCCATTCGTCGCATTGTTGAATTTGTTGAAAGTAAAACACACCAATGATTTTTCTAACCGGTACTTCAACGAACACCCGCACAAATACAATTTGTTTGGGCTTTCCAAGATGTTGACGGATTATGGGGTTGAGAATGCAGGAACCCGAATTGCGGAAAAAGAAAATGATTTATCCCTGATTGAATTACCTTTTATCGCTCATACCGGCGTTGATTTTGTTGTGGTTCATAAAATAGAACCCAACAAAGTTCATTATTTTTGGAATGGTAAAAAAATAGTTATTACGGTTCAAGAATTTATCCAAACTTGGTCGGGAGTCATCCTTTTAGCCGAAACTACACCCGACTCCATAGAGCCGGATTATCGGGAACATCGGAAAAAGGAATTATGGAATATAGCTCAAAAATCAATTTTGATTTTAGCCGGTATTCTGATTTTTGGTATTGCTTATATTAACCGGGCGCTATTTACCAATTTAGGAATTTCACTGCTATTATTAGCCAATTTAGTCGGCATTTATATTGGATATTTATTGATATTGAAACAAATGCACGTCAATAGTCAATATGCCGATAAAATATGTTCGCTGTTCAGCAAAAGCGATTGCAACAATGTGCTGGAATCGGATGTTGCAAAATTGTGGGGCGTTTTCGGTTGGAGTGAAATCGGATTAGGATATTTTTCTGCCAATGTCCTGTTACTACTCTTTCTACCACATACGGTTTCTCTTTTGGCTCTTATTAATATTGTTGCGCTCCCTTATAGCTTTTGGAGTGTGTGGTATCAGAAAGTGAAAGCGCGTCAATGGTGCCCGCTTTGTTTGATAGTGCAGGTTTTGTTGTGGACTATATTTATCGTCAATTATTTATTCAAGTACATTCAAAATACCGGCATTCAGTTATTCAGTCATTCAGTTATTCATTTTTGTTGTCGCTGTATTTGCTGTTATAACTTTCTGTTTCAATCTTTTAATACAAACCCTTAGCAGGGGAAATGGAATGGAACAAACAACGCAAGAAATCAATTCCATGAAAGCCGATGAAGAAGTTTTCAGGACGTTGCTCACTCAACAACCGTATTACAAAGTTAGCAAAGCTGATTCGCAAATCCTTTTTGGAAATCCGGATGCCAAACTGACGATTAGCATTTTCACCAATCTTTTTTGCAACCCTTGCGCTAAGATACACAAACGGGTAGAAAAGCTGCTATACGATACCAACCGGAAAGTATGCGTGCAATATATAATTTCTTCCTTTACTCCTAACTTGGAATTTGTCAACAAATATTTGATTGCCGCATATCTGGGAAAAGGGCACCGTGAATGTGAACAGATTATTGCCGGTTGGTTTGAAAAAGGTAAATTGTTGAAAGAGTCGTATTTTAAAGACATGCAGTTAGATATGACAAATCCTGCAATTGAAACCGAATTTCAAAAGCATGAAGCATGGAAAGAAAAAACGCAGTTAAGTGTGACTCCAATGATTTTAGTAAACGGTTATAAGTTGCCGGATAATTACAAAATCGAAGATTTGCGATATTTTACGGAATTTAATGTCGAGGTTAAATAATCCTTGTTGTGTTGCAGGCGAGGAGCAATCGTCTGATCAATGATTGCAAAAGGCAACAAAGTGTGTTAAATATTTTTATTAATAAATTTTTTAAATTATTTTTGCAATGAAAAAAATTAATTTGAAAGGGATTTCAGAAATCCTGAGCGAAAAAGAATTGAAAAATGTGATGGGTGGAAGCAGTGGTGGAAGTGATTGTAGCTATAGATGTGATTGTACTCTTGCTTCGGGTTTTCCAGGCTTGATGGTCAGTGGTCAATGTTCGCAAGCCGCTTGTACTTAAGACGTGGTATCAACCGAATGTTAATATTCGGGACTTTATTATGGATTATTTTTTAAATAATGTGTCAAAAACAGTGAATGAGCAATGAACACAGGCAGAGCACTATTTTTGACACATTTTTGAAAATCTTAGATGCATGATGTTGTTATTAATAAAATAAATTTATGATTGCAAATTTATGAAAAAGAAGTTCTTTGTGTATATTTTTTTATCATGTGTATTTTTTGTTTTATTCTCTTGCAAAGAAAATAAAACGAACGTTATTCAGTTGAATTTGAGAGAAAACAATTATAGAGAATTAATATTTATAATAGGAATTTTTAATAATTCTACTTTTAATGACGCTACCCCTGTAAGCTTCAACGGTATTAGAAAAGACAATTGTAATTGTTGGACTTTTTGTTATCCGGACACTTTGTATGATAAGAGTGTATATTTCATCATTCACGAAGCCACACAAATTGATACGCTTTCACGATATATCGGCTTTAGGTATATTTGCAATAAAGATACATTGGAGAGTGTAGCTTTGTTCCTTGCCAATAAGGATACTACAGTAATTAATGCAACTTATTTACGAACAGATACATTCCCAAATTTTTATGAAGGATATGCAAACGGCAATGCGATTTATAAAACACGTTTAATTGATTATTATTTACTGACGTCTAATCAGGATAACGAATTATTATCCTCAATAGAAGGTGCAAAAAATGATTTTTACAAGGGGGGCGATGTAGATTCTTCCCGATATGCTACAGAATTAGGCAAGTATAATGATTTAGTAAAAAAATATCCGGATTCCCATTGTTTAATTCAAAGGTTAGATTGGCATTTATATATGTTTAACTCAAAAAGTGATGTTCAAAAAGTATTTGATAGTTTTTCTCAGGAAAACAAGAATTCTTTTTATGGCAAGCGATTAAGCCATTATTTGACAGATAATTATTTCAAAAACAGTATATTGAAAACATGGGATACCGGTAAAAGCGAAGCGATAATCATAGATTCGGCAAAATATAATTTAATCATCTTTTCATCCGCTTTTTGCAGACCTTGCATTGAAGAAATTCCAGTATTAAAAAAAATCTATGAAGATTTATCTGATAAATTAGAGATGACGTATGTTTCTATTGATGATTCAAGAATAGTAGATAGATGGCAGCAGTTAATGAGAAAAGAAAATATACCATGGAGAAGCGTTTTAGCAGAAGATAATGATATTGACAATATAATAGAAAAGTATCATGTTCCGGCGCTTCCTCATTGCCTTTTCGTTCATCCTGGAGGATTTATGGAGAAAATAGATGTTAGAAATACGCCAGAATTAAACCACCTGTATAAGACTGTGCAAGAGGAAAAATAAGAAAATGAAAAATATTCGAATAATTATCTGCTGGTCAGGAAATTATCCATGGTATTTCCCCTATTTCATTCACTCTTGCCGTTTTAACCCAACAATTGATTTTCTTATTTTCACAGATAATCAAGATACCCCAATACATCTACTGCCAAATGTAAAAATCATTCCCTATTTGATTGAACAATTTAAGGCAGATGCCTCCAAAGTGTTAGGCTTTGACGTTGCAATAGAATCGGGATACAAACTCTGCGATTTCAAACCGGCTTATGGACATATCTTTTATGATTATATTAAAGATTATGATTTCTGGGGCTATTGCGATGTGGATGTTGTATTCGGAAATATCCGGTCGTTTATGACCGATGAATTGCTGAATGAGTACGATATTATCAGCGCCCGCCATGATTATTTGACCGGCTGTTTCGCTCTGTATCGAAATAATCAATATATGCGAGAATTATTCAAACAAAGCAAGGATTACCGAAAAGTATTTACAGAGCCTCGCAATTTTTTCTTCGACGAAACCAATTTCGCTTTTGAAGCCTTTGAAAAAGGCATGCATTACAGCAAAATAAAAACAGAAGTAGAAAGCATGACGCATGTTGTCAAGCGGTTGCAAGAAGAGAATCAATTGAAGGCTTATTTTGAATTTCAGATTGTAGAAGGTTTTGCCGGTAATATGCTATGGAATAAAGGCACGCTAATTTTTCGGAAACAATTTGAAGCAATGCTTTATCATTTAGTCCGATTCAAACGCAAGTATTCGGAACCGGTAGATTTAAATCGAATTATCCCCGAAAAATTCCGAATTGGAAAACGAAAGATATATTGGTGAATGGAACAATCTTACAATTTTATTTTAAATGAATAAATCATTTCCATTGTATCAACAACTTGATTCTATGGACTGTGGTCCCACTTGTTTGCGCATGATTGCCAAGCATTACGGACGCAGCTATACCCTGCAAAATTTAAGGGAAAAGAGTTTCATTACTCGACAGGGAGTTTCAATGCTGGGCATCAGCGATGCGGCGGAAAACATTGGCATGCACACGCAAGGAGTGAGGATTACGTTGGAACAATTGATGGAAGATGTTCCTTTGCCATGTATTTTGCATTGGAATCAGAATCATTTTGTGGTTTTATATAAGGTGCAAGGCAAAAGGCGAATGGCGAAAGAACAATTATTCGGAAAATCCAACCGTCAATTGTCAACTGTCAATTGTCAATTCTTTATTGCCGACCCTGCCGGACAAAAATACGTGATGAACAGGGAGGAATTTTGCCGTTGCTGGTATAGCTCTAAGAGCGTAAGGAATCAGTCAGGGGCAACGGCAATGGCTTCTGATTGCAAGGGCTGTGTATAAAAACCCTGAGTTTCTGTTTTTCGATGAAGCCACCAATGCTCTTGATACCAATAACGAACGGACTATAATGAATAATCTTGCAGAATTTTATAAGGGAAAAACTGTCGTCATTGTAGCGCATCGACTAAGCACGGTACAGAATGCCGATAACATTATCGTTCTTGAAAAAGGTAAAGTAATTGAGGAGGGTACACATAAAGCGCTTACTGAAAAACGGGGAGCGTATTATAAGCTGGTGAAGAATCAACTTGAATTAGGAACATGAACGAAGAAGATAAAATAGAATTACGCAGCGAAGAATTTCAGGAAGTACTTGGCGCTGTTCCCCCATGGATATTACGGTGGGGAATTACCGTATTAGCTGTTGTTATTGTTATTCTATTAATTGGCAGCGCTATTATCAAATATCCCGATGTTATTCCGGCTCAAGTTGTGTTAACCGGTTCTATTCCACCAGCAACTATTGTTGCACATGCATCCGGAAAATTAAAAGAATTATACGTTAGCGATAATCAAAAAGTAAAAACCGGCGATTATTTGGCTGTGATTGATAATCCCGCACGTACGGAGGATATACGAATTTTAAAAAATTACTTGGACAGCCTGAAAGACTATGGTTCTCAAAAGTCCCCTTTAGGGGATTTAGGGGTTGGTTCTCTCCAACAACTCTACACCTCTTTTTCCACCACGTTGTTTGAATACACCGAATATCAGCGGTTATTATATTATCCGCAGAAAAAGACGATGACTTTGAAAAGGATAACCCAATATGAAAAACAATACGGTATTTTGCTTAATCAACAGCGAATTACAGAAGAACAATTAGAGATTGCCCAAAAACAATATAACCGCGATTCGATATTACATAAGAAAGGAATACTGTCCGACGAAGAATTTGAGACTACAGAAAACTCATTTTTGCAAAGTCGAACATCACGTGAAAATATGCTTTCAAACCTGAATAATATGCAAATTCAAATCGGTCAATTAAAAGAATCATTGTTAGACACGGAAGAACAAGGCGTGGAAAAATTGAACGGTTTGCAAACGCAACTTCAATCCCTGATATCACAATTGAAAACAGGCATACAGGATTGGGAATTAAATTATGCGCTTCAAGCGCCGATTGACGGAAAAATCACATTTTCTAAATATTGGATTGAAAATCAAAATGTTTCAACAGGAGAAGAAGTGTTTACAATTGTTCCTGATTCGTCTTATGCAATTATAGGGAAAGCGACATTGCCTGTTGTTCGTTCGGGAAAAGTGAAAGCGGGTCAGATCGTTAACATTCACATAGAAAATTTTCCGGAAAATGAATATGGTATTTTGCGTGGAACTGTACAACATATATCTTTAACACCAACCCAAACGGGAGGAACTGCTTATTATTCGGTGGAAATTAAGCTTAGTAATGGACTAATTACAACTTATAAAAAAGAATTGCCTTATCTCTCAAATATGCAAGGGCAGGTGGATATTATTACGGAAGACCTTTCGCTGTTGGAACGATTGGTTTTGCCAATTAAAAAAATACTAAAAGAAAGCATATAAATTATGACAGATAAACCTATTGACACAGCGCTTCATAAACTTGCGAAGATGGTTATTGCAACATGTAGTAGCTCTACCGATATTAATTTGGAGTTATTGAACGATAAATCAGGCGCAATAATTTTTTTGTTGAGTTATGCAAAATATTATAATATAGACAAATACAAATCTTATGCTATGGGGTTGTTAGAATATATACAAGACAGCTCAATTATCAGTAACGACAATAAAGTTATTATACATAACCTTATAGATATAGGAATGGTAATGAATTACATTGGCAGTCAAGAATTAGCAACGGGTAATTTAGATGATCTTTTAGAGGAAGCAGATAGCTTTTTACTGTCTTGTTTTGATAACAAATACAGTTTGTATTTAACATATCGGGAATTAACAACTATTGGAAAATATTTTTTATTAAGGATAGCGGCAGCGCCACTATCTTTAAATCACCAGATTCATATCAAAGCTTTAAACAAAGCGGTTGAACTTTTAAAATTTCATATTGCAAATGTTCCGATATGTAACCCTGTAATAGTCAAATTTTTATATTTATCATCCTTAGTTCTGCCGAATAAATCCATCGAATCGCTACTAATTCAACAACTCAATAATTATCCGAATCATACGACTTGGTATCGTTATGTCATTCCTAATTGGTTTAATACTTTTTTTATTCCTGAAGATCATGAATTATTGAGAAAAATAATAATCAAAGAAGTAGAAGAATATTGCTGTAAATATTCAGATAATGATGGACTGGGTATAATATCGGGAGGAACCTCCGGATTAATTGTATGGATGAATTTATTGTCTGATAATTTTCCGAAAGAGAAATATAACGGCATTAAAAATACAGCAGTTGAAAAAATAACGTCAAACATTGACCGGTATAAAATTTCAACAGATGTAAGCATAAATCGTGGATGTTCCGGAATTGGGCTCGCTCTTCTTTCGTGTATTGATAGCAAATGTAATCAATGGATAAAATTGCTCTAAATATAATAATTTATGAAAAATGATAGTAAACACCCTGAAATATCTATTTACAATTTAAGACAAAAGAATCCATCGGGTTATTGTCAAAAGTAAAAAATCGTTTGTTTATGAAGGAATATGATAAAATTCGCATGGCGCAAATTAAGTCCATAGGAATAAAAATTCACGATAAAGCTGAATTACATTATGATCCTGATTTTTTATCTGGGCTTTCGGATTCACTTCTTTGTCTAAAAAACCAGTATCCAATTAATGCCAACCTTTTAAGCCCGACACTAATAGCTGATGCAATAAATGTTTTAGTTATTTGTCCACACATGGAAGTGATAAATCCATTCATATCCATTCTTATTAAAGAGATTTATTCAACAGACTATATTGTTGATTATGGGGTACAAGACTTTTGGGATATGGCAAAATATTATGATATTATCCATATCCATTGGCCCGAAATGTTTTTTAACTGGCGTATTCCCTCAGATAACGATATTAAGCGGTTATCCAGATTTTTTAAAAGAGAATCCGATGCCATCGTCCATTTGGGAGAATACAGTAAGGCGGAAACAATTAAAGAATTGAATATCCATGAACAGGCAATGTTCGTGAGTTTTTAGATGAAGAAACTAACTTTTCATTTGACTGCAACGATATTTCAACTGCCTCAAAAGCGCTTTATAAAGCGGTCTTAAGAATTAAAAGCGGAGAGCCTGTTAACAATGAAAAATTTGTCAGAAAAAACTGGAGTACTTCTCAAATTGTTGAGCAATACAAATCTCTATATAATCATGTGATAAATACAGATAGTAAATGTTAATGAAATTGACGCACAAAGATAGTTAATTTATTAATTACAAAAAAAGTCATTATCTTTGTTCTGATATTCACCCAATAACATAATTCATGCGTAATAAAAAAACGCTCCCGCTCATTGAAAAAGCGACAGTTTCCGGAATCGCATCCGAAGGAAAAGCAATTGTCCGCCACAACGACCTTGTGATTTTTGTTCCCTATGTCGTTCCCGGAGATATTGTTGATATTCAGCTAACCCGGAAGAAAAACAGCTATGCGGAAGGAAAAGCGGTTTTCTTTCATACTTATTCCCCGCAACGAACGCCAGCTTTTTGCGAACATTATGGCATTTGTGGCGGTTGCCAGTGGCAAATCCTTCCCTATCCGGAGCAATTGCGCTTTAAGCAGCAACAGGTTATCGACAACCTGACCCGCATCGGCAAAGTCGAATTGCCTGAAATTTCAGCGATTCTCGGCTCTCCCAAGATCGAATTTTACCGGAATAAAATGGAGTTTACTTTTTCCAACCGGCGATGGGTGACGGAAGAAGAAATCCGGTCGGAACAACCATTCGAAAATCGGAATGCCTTAGGATTCCATATTCCGGGAATGTTCGACAAAGTATTGGATATTGATAATTGTTGGCTGCAAGATCCGGTATCTAACTGTATCCGAAACGAAATCAGAGCGTTTGCTTTGAAAAACGAGTTTTCTTTTTTTGATTTGCGAAATAAAGGCGGCTTACTTCGGAATATGATTATCCGGACTTCGACTACCGGCGAAATCATGCTGATTGTCGTGTTCTTTGAAGACGATCCTGTTCGGAGAGAAATGCTGTTAAACCACTTGTCCGACCGGTTCCCTGAAATCACTTCGCTGCTGTATATTATTAATGGTAAAGCCAACGATACGATTACCGATCAGGAAGTATTATTATTCAAAGGAAAGGATCATATTTTTGAAGAAATGGAAGGACTGAAGTTCAAAATCGGCGCCAAATCTTTTTTTCAAACAAATAGCGAACAGGCATACAATTTATATCGAATCGTCCGTGATTTTGCCGGATTAACCGGAAAGGAACTGGTCTATGACCTTTATACCGGAACCGGAACCATCGCCAATTTTATAGCAAAAAACGCTTCTCAAGTAATTGGAATAGAATATGTTCCGGAAGCTATTGAAGATGCGCGGATAAATTCCGAACTCAACGGGATAACCAATACCCTGTTTTTCGCCGGCGATATGAAAGATATACTAAATCAAGCGTTTATTGAAGAACACGGTCGTCCGGACGTGATTATTACAGACCCTCCCCGCGCCGGAATGCACGACGACGTAATCGAAGCTATTCTTTTTGCCGAGCCGCAGCGAATCGTGTATGTCAGTTGTAATCCTGCTACGCAAGCCCGCGATTTGAATGCTTTGGACAGCCGTTACAAAGTAAAAAACGTTCAACCGGTCGATATGTTTCCTCATACGCATCACGTCGAAAACGTTGTATTATTAGAAAAAAAGTAAATTTATTGAGAAAAAAAGCCCATCTGTATCATTTATTTTTATATCCAATGCTTTTTTCTATGAAAATCCGTTATCTTTGTGACGAACTTTTAATATTAAAAATTTATGAAAGATTTAGTAGCAAATTTAAACCAACTTTTCGCCGAATTTCAGAAAGATGCGACGGCTCAAGTAGAAAATGGGAACAAAGCGGCAGGAGCTCGCGCCCGGAAAGCTTCTTTGGCTATCGAAAAAGCGCTGAAAGAATTTAGAAAAGTTTCTATCGAAGCAACAAAATAACAAAACGTTATTTGTTAGCAAAACAGGGGACATCATTGCGGGCAATACTCGCAGTCCCCTTTTACATAGTTAATTAACATAAACAAAACATAAATTATCACCTCATGAAAAAAGTAGCTTTATTATGCCTAATCCTTATCGGCATTTACGGTTGCAGCAGTGTCCCTATTACCGGTCGCAACCAATTGAATTTAGTTTCTGATCAAGAAGTTTTATCGTTGAGTTTACAACAATACAACGATTACATTCAAACGGCAAAAAAATCAACCGATCAGACGGCAACGGCAATGGTAAATAAAGTCGGCAGTAAAATTGCCGATGCAGTTCAAGCCTATTACAAATCTCAGGGAATGGAATCGCAATTATCGGGTTATGCGTGGGAATTTAATCTGATTGACGATCCGCAAGTGAATGCGTTTTGCATGCCGGGAGGAAAAATTGTCGTTTACAGCGGTATTTTGCCAATCACCCAGAATGAAGCCGGTTTGGCGGTTGTTTTAGGTCACGAAGTGGCGCATGCGGTAGCCAAACATGCGAACGAGCGAATGTCGCAACAAATGATCGCTCAGTATGGCGCAGCCGGCTTGGGTTCCATTTTGAGCAAATCCTCTTCTTCCGTTCAGTCCATCGGGCAATCGGTTTTTGGTTTGGGCGCTCAATATGGCGTGTTACTGCCTTTTAGCCGTACACAAGAAACGGAAGCCGACCATTTGGGTCTTATTTTTATGGCAATTGCCGGATATTCTCCCGATGTTGCTTTGCCTTTTTGGCAACGAATGGCGCAGCAGGGAAGTTCGGTTCCAGAATTTATGAGCGACCACCCTGCGGACAATACCCGTATTGCAAACATTCAGAAAGATTTACCGGAAGCGATGCAATATTACAATACTATTTGGGGAAGCGGAAACAAGAATACTACGGCTCCGGCTACTAATTCCAATACTAATACAAACAGCAATTGGCATTTTTAGTTAAAGGGTGATTCCTATTTTCTTCATCAGAAAGCAGGCATTCATATTTTGAGCGATTCCTTCTTCTATCCGGTAGGAAAAGGTCAGTTTATCGCCCAAAATAGCAGCATCAAAATGATAATTTTTAACATTATCCGGAAATTCCGTTTCGAGACTTCCCAAGACTAAGTCGTGAGTCGCAATAATTCCGCAGGAATGCAGGCGAATAAATTGTTGAATCAGGGCAAGCGATCCTTTTTGCTTATCAATCGAATTAGTGCCTTTCAGAATTTCGTCCAGAATGATAAAGAGTTTTTCTCCTTCTTCCAACCGGTCAATAATCATTTTCAACCGTTTGAGTTCGGCATAAAAATAAGATTCATTGTCGTTTAGAGAATCGGAAGTCCGCAGGCCGGTAAACAATACGGCGGGGCTCAGGAGCAACGAATCGGCGCAAACCGGAACGCCCATACATGCTAACAGAAAATTGACTCCGACCGTGCGAAGATAGGTGCTTTTTCCGGACATATTCGCTCCCGTAACAACCAAAAAATAAGGCTGTTTAACGATGTTAATATCATTCCGGACACAAGTTTCCCGATTCATCAGCGGATGTCCCAATCCTTTTCCTTTCAGGGTAAAATAATCGTCTGTAAGTTCCGGATAAGCATAATCAGGGTGACTAAAAGCAAACGTAGCCAGCGAAACAAAAGCATCTATTTCGCCCAACGTCCGTATCCACCCGACCGCCTCATTGCCATAAGACGTTTTCCATTGGTCAATTTGCATTGTTTTATATATATCCCACAAAAACAAAGGATTAAACAATACATGCACCATCAGGTTCGACCGCTGTTCCAGTTCGCCTGCCAATCGGGCTAATTGACTGATGATTGCCGAAACAGATTTTTCGTCTTTTCGGTAATGCGATTGAAGTTCCAAAAGCAACTCCGATTCAAAAGATTCTTTTTCAACCGACTGAATTAATTGTGAATATGACGAGAATACAGCTACTTTCTTTCCAATACGAGCATGCAGCCGGTTGATTATTTTGACTTGACTTTCACTGATAATCAAAGCAAAAATATAAATACAGCAAACTTCTACAGACGAAATTACACCAATGACAATTAACAATAAAACAATAATCCAGAGCAGGGGAAAAGCATAAAACACGGTTTTCCATTCTTTTTTATTCCGGATAGTCGCCGGTTGAGCAATAAAATCCGCTATTTCCTGTGCATCGGAATTACTACCCTGACTCACTCGACCGGTCACTTGGAAATGATGCAAAAAATCCGGTTTATTGCTTAATTCCCTGACTGCTTGCTGCCGTTTTTTTATTATTTCCGTCGAAAGTTCAGGTTTTTCAAACCATTCGGCTAAAATTTGTTTTCCTTCAGCCGTTGTCGTACGATTAACAGATTGAAACAGGGAATGCTTTCCGAAAATATCCAAATCAAGACCAAACGGATGAAGCGCCTGAATCCGCTCCGGAGCGCCGTCGAAAGCGTCAAAATGATAATCTATGGCATCCAATTCATTTTTATCGCAAACAACCGAAGTATCCAGATAATCTTTCCTTTTTTGCAGGCGGTTCCAGCGCTTTAAAGCCGGCAGGAAAAGGAATATGCCAATTAAGATAATTCCCCCTGCAATCAATATTCCTTGACTGCGAAAGATATATGCAAGAGCGATTGTAGCGACTGCAATCAACAGGCGAACGGTTCCTAAATAATAAATCTTCCGGCGGACTTTTTCTGCCGACTGTTGCGTAAGCTCTAATCTTGAAAGAAAATACTGCTTTATTTTTTCCTGCATTGTGTTCGATGTTTTGCCGTAAAGGTAAGGGTTTCGGTTAGGAGTACAAAATATTACCGAAAAATTTCTTTCAAATTATTTGCATATTCCAAATAAACCTAATATCTTTGTGATATTATTTTAATATCATTTTTAATTATAAGTATTATGGAAACAAAAGAAGAATATTTTGAAGGAGTACAATTACCCGGTATCCCCACATTGCTTTTTAATATTTTATTGTTGTTTTTTATTATCTTTTGGTATATAGGGATAACCAACTCATCTATGCCATCTGATTCAAAAGCGCTTTATTCGATTTTGGCTACGCTTTTATTCGTCTTCAACTGTATTGCATGGGCTGGATTCATGCAAATTGAACCGAACGAAGCCCGCGTAATGGTTTTTTTCGGTAAATACAAAGGAACAATCAAGGACAATGGTTTCTTTTGGGTTAATCCGTTTTACAGCAAACAACCATTAACTTTACGTGCCAGGAATTTAGACGCTCAGCCAATAAAGGTAAACGATAAAAAAGGGAATCCGGTTTTAATCGGGCAAGTATTGGTATGGCAAGTGGTCGATACTTACAAAGCGTCATTTGACATTGATACTACCTCGCAAGCAAGAGAAAGCACTACGCCACAAGGTCGTACAGTTGTTCGGGTTAAACTTTTAGATAAAATGAAAGCTTACGAATCTTTTGTGAAAATTCAAAGCGACGCGGCTTTACGCTATGTGGCAGGAATGTTTGCCTACGATCATTCGGAAAATGAGGACGAAAATCTGACGTTGCGTTCGGGAGGCGAAGAAATCAATGAAATTCTGGAAAAGCAATTAAACGAACGTCTGGCTATTGCCGGAATTGAAGTCATAGAAGCCCGCGTCAATTATCTTGCTTATGCGCCGGAAATTGCAGCTATAATGCTTCGTCGTCAACAGGCGGAAGCCATTATCAGCGCCCGAGAAAAAATAGTGGACGGCGCCGTAGGAATGGTTAAGCAAGCTTTGACTAAATTATCGGAAGAATCAATCATCGAATTGGACAACGATAAAAAAGCGGCTATGGTTTCCAATTTGCTGGTTGTACTTTGCGGTGACGAAAATCCTCAACCGATTGTAAATACCGGAACGTTATATAATTAAAAAATGCCGAAAGAAAAAGAAAAAGAAAATCAAACGAAAAGTTTTGTATTACGAATAGATAGTGAGCGGATGGCAGCAATCGAAAAATGGGCGGCAGATGAATTTCGCAGCATCAATGGGCAAATTGTATATATACTTGATCAAGCGTTGAAAAAAAATAAAAGGTTGAATAAAACTACTTAGCATCTTATATAAATATTTCACCTAAATATCGTAACTTTGCACTTCATTTTTTAAACAACAAATTTATGAAAATAGGTATTCCAAAAGAAATCAAAAACAATGAAAACAGAGTTTCATTGACGCCCGGAGGCGCTCACACGCTTATTCAACATGGTCATACTGTGTATGTTGAAACACAGGCAGGCGTAAACAGCGGTTTTAGCGACGAAGCTTACAAGAAAGCGGGAGCACAACTGTTGCCAACAGCAAAAGAAGTGTTTGTCACGGCAGACATGATTATGAAAGTCAAAGAACCTATTCCTGTCGAATACAATCTGATTCGTCCCAACCAATTGGTATTCACTTATTTCCACCTCGCAGCCGACAGGGAATTAACGGAAGCGATGATTCAAACCAATGCGGTATGTCTTGCCTACGAAACCGTAGAAAAAGACCATACCCTACCCTTGCTGATTCCCATGTCGGAAGTCGCCGGAAGAATGTCGGTACAGCAAGGCGCTAAATACCTCGAAAAACCGCAGGGCGGAAAAGGTATTCTCTTAGGGGGCGTTCCGGGAGTAAAACCGGCGAATGTGCTGATTCTGGGCGGCGGTATTGTCGGCACGCAAGCTGCTTTCATGGCAGCAGGTTTGGGCGCTCATGTAACCATTATGGACATTTCCCTGCCTCGTTTGCGTTACTTGAGCGAAATTATGCCGGCGAATGTATCGACCATGATGTCAAGCCAATACAATATTGAACAGATGTTGCCTTCAGTGGATTTGGTGATTGGCGCCGTATTGATTCCGGGAGCTAAAGCGCCGTATTTGATTACCAACGATATGCTGAAATTTATTGCGCCGGGTTCTGTTTTGGCAGACGTGGCAATCGACCAGGGCGGCTGTTTTGAATCCTCGCGTCCGACTACCCATGCCGACCCAGTTTATAAAGTGCATGATGTGGTTCACTATTGCGTAGCCAATATTCCGGGAGCAGTTCCAATGACTTCAACGCTGGCGCTCACCAATGCCACGTTTCCCTATGCTTTGGCATTGGCAAATAAGGGTTGGGAAAAAGCCTGCGCTCAACAGTCCGATTTAAAAGCCGGATTAAATATTGTGAATGGAAAAGTAGTATATAAAGCTGTGGCAGATACTTTTGGACTTAAATATGAACCAATTTAAACAGAAATGAAAAACAAATTTTTAATTTTTGCAATTATTCCTTTTATGATTGGATGTACAACAAAAAATAATTCTGCCGATAAAGCCGTAATATCCTCACAGGCAATTGAAAATACAATTGATACGCTTGTTTCTAAAAATGCGGACGCTGATAAGGCGATGATTGAAAAAGGCATTCGTCAAGTTGCAAAGCTCTGGGAAAAACAGGACGGCACGGAAGAAGAATTTAACCGTTTTTGTTCGGACAATTTTATTGCCGATTCCAAAGAAAAGGAACAGTTATTCCTGAGAATCAGCGACTATTTGGAAGCTATTTCCGGAAATTTCAACGAAATGACGCTTCGTCTGCAACGGAATGTGCATGAAGCAACCGGAGCATTATATCCCATTGATAAAGCTTTTGCAGCCTACAATCCCGCTGCGCATTTCACAGATGACTTCTACGACAATAAGTTGGCGTTTACCATTGCGCTGAATTTTCCTCAACTGTCGCTGGCAGAAAAAGAATCGTTGGGAACCGACCGGCTGGCTTGGGCGTATGCCCGTTTGGGCGATCAGTTCACAAAGCGCATTCCGGCTAATCTGCAACAAGCTTACAGCCAAGTGCTAAGCGATGCCGACGTGTATATTTCCAAATACAATATTTATGCCGGTCATTTATTGAACGAGAATGGGAAAAAGATTTTTCCGGAAGACATGATTTTATTGTCGCACTGGAATTTGCGCGATGAAATCAAAGCCGACTACAACAAAGGCGATGAAGGACTTCAAAAGCAGAGAACCATTTATGAGGTGATGAAACGGATTATTTCGCAGGAAATTCCGGAAAAAGTAATCAATTCGGGCGATTACGATTGGAATCCATACACCGATTCGGTTTTTCAAGCGGGAAAGCCTGTCGAAGCAAAGTCGGAAAAGACGGTTCGCTACGAGAAATTTCTGAATAACTTCAAAGCGGTAAAAGCCATTGACCCGTATGCCGGCAACACGTTCATCGACCGGAGTTTTTCGGAAGATATGGAAGTTTCGGTTGACGATGCGGAAGCTTTATTTAAATCCTACCTGTCAGCTCCTGAAATTAAAACCGTTGCAGGTTTGATTGCCAAACGTCTGGGACGGAACTTGGAGCCTTTTGATATTTGGTACGACGGATTCAAGGCTCGGAGTAATTTCAATGAAGACAAGTTAAGCGAGCAAACCAGAAAGCTCTATCCCAATGCCGAAACGTTCAAGAAAAATACGCCGGCAATCCTGATGAAATTGGGATTTACTCCCGAACGCGCCAAATACATAACCGATAAAGTAAATGTTGACGCAGCACGCGGTTCCGGACATGCCTGGGGCGCCGCCATGAAAGGACAACAGTCGCACTTGCGAACACGTATCCCTGCCGAAGGAATGGATTACAAAGGATATAACATTGCCATTCACGAATTTGGACACAACGTAGAGCAAACGATTTCGATGTACGATGTGGATTATTATATGATGGGCAGCGTACCGAACACCGCTTTCACCGAAGCGCTGGCTTTTGTTTTCCAAAAACGGGATTTGGATTTGCTGGAAATTAAAGACAATGATCCCCAAAAAGAAGCAATGGACGTTTATGACAAAACTTGGCAACTGTATGAAATCGCAGGAGTGTCGCTACTCGACATCAGCATTTGGAAATGGCTGTATGCCAACCCTGATGCCACTCCCGAACAATTGAAAGCAGCCGTTATCCGTTTATCGAAAGAAATATGGAACGAATATTATGCTCCGGTACTTGGCATGAAAGACGAACCGATTTTAGCGGTTTATTCCCACATGATCAGTTACCCATTATATTTGTCGGCATATTCATTCGGACAACTCATTGAATTTCAATTAGAGCAATACTTGAACGGAAAAGATTTTGCCAAAGAAGTAGATCGTATTTATCGCTTGGGAAAATTGACGCCTAATCAATGGATATTGCAGGCAACCGGTAAACCGCTTTCAGCAGAGCCGTTACTGGAAGCAGTAAGAAAATATAGTCCCGATTTGAACTAAAAGCAATTTCATTTTTAACTATCCCGGATATACGCTTTTTGATTTTTCTCCGTTATTATCTACATATTAGCTAATAAAAGAGAGTATGCTGGATTATATCAAAGGAGAAATTGTCGAATTAACTCCGGCTTCAGTTGTCATTGAAGCCGGCGGTTTGGGGTATATCGCTAACATTTCATTGAATACCTACAGTGCGCTGAATGGATTGAATTCGTGTAAGTTATACGTTTATGAATCCATTCGCGAAGATGCTTATCAACTGTTTGGATTCATGGAAAAGCGCGAACGTGAATTGTTTCTGCATTTGATTTCCGTTTCCGGCGTCGGAGCAAACACGGCACGAATGGTGCTTTCCTCTATTGCAGTATATGAACTGGAAGGCATCATTGCTTCCGGTAATGCGAATGCGTTGAAAACCGTAAAAGGCATTGGCAGTAAAACAGCGGAACGCATCATCATTGATCTGAAAGATAAAATTAAAGTGAAAGACTCCGCGTCTTTTCTAACTCCGTCCGGCGCTTCAGGCGAAGCGGCAAAAGAAGCCGTAGCTGCATTGACAATGTTAGGATTTAATCTTATAGCTTCTCAAAAAGTAGTCGCCAAAATCGAAAAAGAATATCCTGCATTTACCGTAGAAGAAATAATCAAAAATGCATTAAAAATGCTTTGATGAAATTCCAAAAAAAATACATACTGCTGAGTGGGTTAATTCTGTTATTAACCGGAGGAATCTATGGATTAAGCGCTCCTTCCGGCATTAATTTTCCTGCCGATGCGCCATTTGAACAAACGCCTCAAACACCTCAGCCGGCAGTCGCCAAAGATACGGCAACCGCTCCCAAATTTCCGGTAGCGAAGATCGTTCCGGAAAAATATAGAGAACTTGATACAATCTATCCGATTGATTTGAAAACGCCTCAAATATTTACGCCTGATTTTCAATACAATCCGTTAACAAACCGGTATGAGTTACGTTCAAAAATCGGAGGTATGGACGTCGCCACTCCCCTGTCGCTTACGCCGGACGAGTATTACAAATACAGCTTGCAAAAAAGCATGGAGTCTTTTTATTTGGACAAATACTCGGAAGAACTTCAGCGAAAAGACTCTACCAAAAGTAAAGATGCTCTTTCCGCTTTTGATTTCAAGTTTGACTTGGGTCCGGCAGATAAAATTTTCGGACCGGGCGGCGTTCAGTTGAAAGCCAATGGAACGATTACGACAAAAATAGGATTTACCAAAAGCTCTACACAAAACCCTACTTTAAGCGAACGGCAAAAAAACCAGACAGCTTTCGATTTTGATACTCAGATTCAAGCAAATGTCAATGCTTCGGTCGGCAATAAGCTGAATTATGATATGAATTACAATACCCAGTCAACTTTTGGTTTCGATACAAAAAAACTCAAATTAGCCTATGCCGGAAAAGAAGATGAAATCGTCAAAGTGTTGGAAGCCGGTAATGTAAGCATGAACACAACCAACTCGCTGATTCGCGGCGGCGCAGCGCTTTTCGGTATCCGGACTGAATTGCAATTCGGGAAACTCACGGTTGGCGCTATTTTTTCACAGCAGGAATCGCAGTCGCAAACCACTTCGTCCAACGGAAACGTTCAAACAACGCCATTCCAGATTTCCGTCGATAATTATGACGTAAACATGCACTATTTGCTGGGATATTATTTTTATAACAATTACGATGCAGCCATGAGTACATTGCCCTTCATCAAGTCGGGAATCAACATCGACCGTATTGAAGTTTGGGTAACCAACCGGCAGGCAGTTTTCAATCAGGCGCGAAATATTGTTGCTTTTGCAGATTTGGGTGAAAACGACTCTATTTATAATAAAAATTTTACGCAAAGTCAAGGCTACCTTCATATTCCGTATAACAATGCCAATGATTTATACAACAATATTGCTACCAAACCTGACTATCAGGGAGCAAGGGACATCAGTCAGGTAAATCAAATATTGGGGACAACCTCTTTGGTAGGAGGTACCGATTACGAAAAAATAGAAAGAGCCCGTAAACTGGATCAGTCGGAATTTTCTCTTAATCCGCAATTGGGTTATATTTCATTGCGGGTTCCTCTGCAAGACGACGAAGTATTAGCGGCTGCCTATTCCTATACTTATAACGGAACTACCTATCAAGTCGGCGAATTTTCGACCGATGATCCGACAAATACTAACAGTAGCTTGTATGTCAAGTTATTAAAAGGAACAATGGTTTCCCCCGATTCTCCCACATGGCGATTAATGCTGAAAAATGTTTATTCCATCACGAACGGACAGTCGCTGAGTAATGATAAATTCATACTCAATATTAAGTATCAGAACGATACGACCGGCGTTGCAGTCAACTACATCACCGAAGATTCTATTGCCAACAAGCTTTTATTGCGCGTAATGAATTTAGACCGGCTTGACTCGAAAAACGAACCGCACCCCGATGGATTCTTCGATTTTGTTGAAGGTCAGACCGTTTTCTCCCAAGTCGGAAAAATTATTTTCCCGGAAGTTGAGCCTTTCGGGTCAGCTCTCCGGAAGAAATTCAAAATCGATTCGATTGCCAATAAATATGTCTTTTCGGAATTGTATGATTCGACCTTAACAGTTGCCCGCCAAACCGCTGCTAAAAACAAATTCATACTTGAAGGTCAATACAAAGGCGCTAACAGTTCGAATATTAATTTAGGAGGAGGCAGCGTAGCCAGAGGTTCGGTAGTTGTTACCGCCAACGGCGTCCGGTTACAGGAAGGTACGGATTACATTATAGACTATTCCACAGGAGCGGTAACGATTATTAATCCGGCTTATCAAAATGCAACTATTCAAACCTCTTCCGAAAACCAGAATAATTTTGGCATGCAGCGAAAAACCATGATGGGTTTAAATCTGAATTATGCGTTCAATCCTAATTTTAATCTTGGCGCAACAATCATGAATTTGAGCGAAATGCCGGTCACCATGAAAACAAGTCCGGGTGAAGAATCCGTTAACAATACCCTGTATGGATTCAACATGAATTATACAACAAAGTCGCAAGCCTTGACCAATGCTTTGGATAAGATAATGCCGATTCTTGATTTAACGGCGCCTTCGCAAATCACACTCAGTGCCGAATATGCCCGCTTAATACCCGGTCATTATAAAAGTAAATATGGAGGCGATTACTCTTATATCGACGATTTCGAACAAACCAAACTGACCATTGACTTACGTTCACCCTATTCGTGGAATCTGTCTTCAACGCCTACATTTTTTACTGAAGCTAAATCATCTCAACTGGATTATGGAAAAAACAGGGCTTTACTTGCATGGTATTATATCGACCCTTTGTTTACCCGTAATTCTTCGCTGACGCCTACGCATATCAAAAACGATTTAAATCAATTATCCAATCACTATGTAAGGGAAGTATTGGAAAACGAACTTTTTCCGGACAAAGATGTTGGATTCAATGAGCCGGCTACTATTCCCGTTTTTAATCTTGCGTACTATCCTGAAGAACGCGGTCCGTATAATTTGGATTCCGACGGAATGAATGCTCAGGGTCGTTTGGATCAGCCGGAAAAACGCTGGGGCGGAATCATGAGGCGAATTGAAAGCGGAATGACCGATTTTGAAGCAAATAATATCGAAACCATTGAATTTTGGTTATTGGATCCGTTTATTTATAACCCAAATTCAAAAGGTGGCGATTTATATTTTGAATTGGGAGATATTTCGGAAGATGTCCTGAAAGATGGGAAAAAATTCTTTGAAAACGGATTGCCTATCGACGGAGATCCAACGAAAGTTGACACTACCGTTTGGGGATTAGTTCCAAAACAGCAATCCACCGTATATGCTTTCGACAATACGCAAGGCGCACGAAAAATACAGGACGTCGGGCTGAATGGCTTAAGTACGGAGCAGGAATTTTCTTTTCCGGCTTATGCCAATTATTTACAGGCATTACAAAATAATCTGCCCGCCGGAACCATCGAGGCAATGCGACAGGATCCTTTTTCTCCCATGAATGACCCTGCCGGCGATAATTATCATTATTACCGTGGTTCGGATTACGACCAGCAACAAATGCCTATTTTAGGAAGATATAAACGTTACAACGGAACGGAAGGAAACTCTGCCGACGTTAATGATTCGCCTGAAAATTACAGCACCGCTGCCAAATTAACACCGGACGTGGAAGATATTAATCAAGACAACACCTTGAATGAGAGTGAAAAATACTTTCGGTATAAAGTTTCTATTAGCCCTGACAAAATGCAGGTCGGACAAAATCATATTGTACAAAAATTAGACGTAACGCCGCTCTTGAAAAACGGCGCTAAAGAAACGGTTTCATGGTATCAGTTTAAAATTCCCATCAGTGATATCGACAGTATTTACGGCAATATACGCGATTTCAAATCTATCCGCTTCATGCGTACATTTTTGACAAATTTTTCCGATTCTGTGATTTTACGCTTCGGAACATTTTTCTTGGTTCGAGGCGATTGGCGAACTTATACTCAAAATTTGTCTGACCCAAAATTACCGCCGCAAGGAAATGCAAGCATAAGTTTATCCGTAGTGAATGTGGAAGAAAGCGGTCAAAAAGAGCCGGTTAATTATATCATGCCTCCGGGCGTAAACCGGATTTTAGATCCGGGTCAGCCGCAATTACGACAGGAAAATGAGCAATCGCTTGCCCTTCAAATAGCCGATTTGTCGCCGGGAGACGCTCGCGCCATTTATAAGTCAACGGCATTGGATACCCGCCAGTATCGCCGGATTCAAATGTTTTCACATGCTGAAAAATTAATTAATTCGTCGAATCTGCAAGACAATGATCTTTCAATTTTCATTCGTCTCGGTTCCGATTATACAAACAATTACTACGAATATGAAGTTCCGGTAAAACTCACTCCTGCGGGGCGTTATGTCGATACGAACGACTCAAGGGAAATTGTATGGCCCCAATCCAATATGTTTGATTTTCCATTCACGGTATTGACAAATCTCAAATTGGAACGAAACAGACAAAAGCAGATTGCTGGTTCCGGAGTCACTTTTTATACTCCGTATTCTTCTTTTGATCCGGAAAAACCCATGAATAAAATAACAGTGGTAGGAAATCCGTCCATCGCTGATTCAAAAGTAATTATGATTGGCGTTCGCAATAATTCGAGATACATGCAATCGGCAGAAGTATGGTTCGACGAATTGCGTCTGACCGAATTCAATGAAGACGGCGGGTGGGCAGGCAATGCAAATCTTTTCGTCGGACTTTCCGATTTAGGCTCCGTTAATGTTGCCGGAAGAAAAGAAACAGCAGGATTCGGGAGCTTGGATCAGGGAGTTATGGATCGGAATTTAGACGATAAATATCAATACAGCGTATCCACCCAAGCCGATTTGGGACGTTTCTTCCCTAAAAAAGCCAAAGTAAGTATTCCTTTTTATTATTCCTATCAGGAACAAGTGGTTAGCCCAAAATACAACCCGCTGGATCAAGATGTATTACTCAGCGATGCATTGAACTCCGTTGATACAAAAGCGCAACGGGATTCTATCCTGAATTTCGCACAAGATAAAACAACGTCGAAATCCATTAATCTGAATAATATTAAAGTAGATGTCCGGAGTAAAACGCCGATGCCTTACGATCCGGCAAACTTCGATTTTACTTATTCGCTTGCTGATAATAATACGCATAATTCGACTACGGAATACGATCACTCTGTCCAAACGCGGTTTATTGCCAATTATAAATACAGTAACCCGCTGAAATCATGGCGTCCGTTCAGCGGTTCGTCTGCAACCTCTAAAGGAGGAACAACTAATAAAAAACCCGGTCCAGCCGGATCTTCCGGATCTTCCGGAGCAAAAAAGTTCTTTCAGGATATTGAAATCGGTTATTTGCCGAAAAGCCTGATCATATCCTCCGACATTTCAAGAGATTATAATGAATTACAATTGAGGGATTTGAGTGACATAAGCGATGTCGGCTTAAATCTTATACCTTCTTCTTTCAGGGAAGATTTTTTCTGGAACCGTTCGTTAGCTACCCAATGGGATTTGACTAAAAATTTGAATATTTCTTTTAATTCGGGAACCCATGCACGGATAGAAACGCCATACGTTCAGGTAAATAAAAAATTATATCCCGATCAGTATTCCGAGTGGAAAGATTCGGTCTGGCAAAGTATCCGCGATTTAGGTACGCCAATGGAATATAAGCAGACTTTTACGGCAAATTATAATGTTCCATTCCGGAATATTCCGATACTTAACTTTTTAACTGTTCCGCTTCAATTCAACAGTTCCTATTCGTGGGAAAAAGGCGCTGCGCTTGAAGATTCAACCATTGAGCTGGGAAATACGATCATGAATAACCGTACTTTTGGAATTAACGGTGCAAGCATTAATCTGCTTTCTTTGTATAATAAATCCAAATTTCTGGACGGGGTAAACAAAAAATTTACACTGAAAAGACAAACAAATAACGCTGCGGCAGCAAGGTCAAATACCCGTCAACTCGTCGATACGCGGAATCAGAAAGCGGCGGAAGAAAAGAGAAAGAAGAAATATGAAGGTCAGGTTAAACTTAATATGGATTCCGGCACCATAGTGAAACACCAATTAGATAATAAGCGCTTACGGATAACCGCAAGGGATAACAATACAGGCAAGTTGTATGCCCTCAATTACAAAGCTTTGGATAATAATTCCATTCTAATCAAGAATAAAGACAGCGTAAACCTGAAACTGACCATATCCCAATTGCCTCCGGTAGAGGAAACCCCTTGGTACAAAGTAGCTCAGGTAGTTACCCGCGGATTAATGATGGTCAGGACGGTCGGATTTACATATACGCAAAGTACCGATATGACCATTCCTTATTTTCGTCCCACTATCGGCAACTTCTTCGGGCAAGGCTCAACGCCGCTGGGAAGTACGCCCGGTCTGGATTTTGCTTTCGGACTGGCGGGTACGGATTATGTTGAAAAAGCGAATAACCGCGGCTGGTTAATAAAAGACAGTACAAACATTACGCCGGCGATGATCAATCAAATGGAAAGATTTAATTTTACGGCGCAAATAGAACCGGTTGTCGGTATGCGTATCACGCTCAATGCCGATCGCACCACTTCCAATCAAAAGCAGTACTATTTTATGTATGACGGAATGCCGCCCAAAATGAACGGTAATTTTCAAATGACCACCATCTCTATCGGTTCGGCATTTGAATCGGCAAATCCTTCCAACGGTTATCATTCCAAATCGTTTGAAACATTTTTGAATAACAGGAGTATTATTGCCGGACGATTGGAGCAGGTTTACAATAAGACTTCCTACCCTAATTCCGGCTTCCTCGCCGAAAGTGGCATGGCAGGAAAACCTTATGATCCGTCAGTCGGTTCAGTCAATGCAAATTCAGCCGACGTATTAATCCCTGCTTTTATAGCAGCTTATACAAGCGGCAGCCCTAATTCGGTCGGATTATCGGCTTTTCCGTCATTGTTAAAATTGCTTCCCAACTGGGCAGTTACTTATGACGGATTGATGCAGATACCATTCATCAATAAACGCTTTAAATCATTTTCTTTGGAACACAGATATTCAAGTACTTATGCAGTTGGCGCATACAATTCGTTTATGAATTGGGTAAATGCTATCGGCGGCGACCAGTACGGCTTTGTTCAGAATGTTGCCTCTAACGATCCTTTCCCATCTTCGCCTTATGATATTTCTACAGTCAGCATCACCGAAGCATTCTCGCCTTTGATCGGATTGACTTCCACACTACTGAATAATGTCAGTATATCGCTCAAATACAACAGAGCGCGCAATGTCAACCTGAATATCACCTCCTATCAAATCTCAGAAATACTTAGAAATGATTTTTCTTTGGGCGCCGGTTACAGATTTGATAATTTTAATAAGGTACTCAAAATCAAAAAAACCGGTGGAGCTAATTTCAATAATGCCTTAAAACTTGATGCTACTATTTCGTACAGTAAATCGCAAAGTTTAATCCGAACGATTGAAGACCAGCTCACCCAAGCGCTTAGCGGAGATTCTCAAACGACAGTTAAAGTTACGGCAGATTACGATTTAAGTAAAATGATTACGCTTCAAGGATTTTTCGATAAACAGATCAGTAATCCTTTGATTTCTGCAACTGCTTATCCGCTGACGAAGACTAATTTTGGGATTAATGTGAGGGTGAATATTACGAGGTGAAAAATAATGCCCCATCAATCCACCAACCTCAAATCCCTCAAAAACTCCGGAATCGTCTGTTCAAAATTAACGCCAAAGCGAATATCCGTTCCTGCCTGAGCTGTTTTCCGAATAGACGAAACAGTGAAACGGACGGCAATCGCTGCCGACTCATTCAACGGAAAACCGTTCATGATAGCTGCCAGAAGCGCCGATCCGAAAACATCGCCTGTTCCATGATAATAACCCGGAACACGTTTTTCAAAATAATAGGCAACGTCTCCGCTATCCGCATCGTAAGTGGCAGCGCCTAACTCCTCTTCATTGAAATAGACGCCGGTCAAAACAATTTTTCGAGGACCTGTCGCACTCAACTTTTTCATCATATCCTCAATATATGATTGGGAATAAGGACCTTGACGATATGGTTCTCCTGTCAACAAGGCGGCTTCCGTCAAATTGGGAATAATAATATCCGCTTTTTCACAGATTTTACGCATTCCCAAAGCAAATTCGGGAGAAAAAATACTGTACAATTCCCCATTATCAGCCATTACGGGATCAACCAGAATAAGGTTATCCTTTGTTTTAAAAGTTTCAAAAAACTCCGTAACCAAATCCAACTGCTCAAAGGAACCGAGAAAACCGGTATAAATAGCGTCAAAACAAATATTCAGCGATTTCCAGTGTTCGGTAATCGGGCGCATATCTTCAGTCAAATCCCTGTAAGTGAAACCGGTAAATCCACCCGTATGAGTGGACAAAACTGCCGTAGGTAAAACGCTGACCTCTATTCCTGCTGCCGAAATAATGGGTAAGGCAACCGTCAGCGAACATTTGCCGAATCCTGAAATATCATGAATTGCAGCCACTCTTTTCAATTGTTTTGTCATTGTTAGCTAAATTTTAAATCGAGTGTAAAATTACAACAAATTTGTGAAATATAAATATTGCTATTGTATTGTTAAATCCAAAATAAACCCATATATTTGCCAAAGAATTTTTTAATCAAAACATAAAACAATGGAAAAATTGGAAGAATTAGAAGCGCGGTATTTGAATCCGTTGACAGATTTTGGG
>Ga0123357_10000603_pt1 | contig 35560 bp, 34 predicted proteins | sample TergutEmb28metaG_FD_89873 | JGI IMG/M metagenome (GOLD analysis project Ga0123357, IMG submission 89873) | Embiratermes neotenicus P4 segment gut microbial communities from Petit-Saut dam, French Guiana - Emb289 P4 | ecosystem: Host-associated > Arthropoda: Insects > Digestive system > Gut ... | reverse complement strand
GGTCGTACGGCTTTTGTCGGACCTGCGGCGTACATACAGTACGCCTCGGTCCTGCGATGCGGCGTGCGCCCTTCTCGCTGCGGTCTCGGCCGTCTGCAGAAATCGCGTCATGAATGATCCGGGTTAAGGCTGTTCACTTCGCTTCGTCGCTCTCACTGCACTGCGTTCACTTCGTGGACTCCGTGCAGTTCGAGTCCGGTCGCTTCCCATGCCCCGCCTCGACACAAGAGAAAAGGGCACGAGCGACGGAGCCGTCATCGCGCCCTTTCTTTTATGTCAGACAATCTCCCGGTTCGGAAACGTCGCGAGCGCCGCAAAGCTAGGAAGGCCGACCGAACAATACTCGGAGTATTGTGAGGGAGGCCTCGCGTCACGATTTGCGGCGCGCAGCAGTTTCCGGATAGGAACTAACGACCGCGAGTGCCGCCGAACCCGCGGCCCCCACCACGACCGCCGCGACCACCGCCGCCACCGTCGCGACCACGGCCGCCGCCGCCACCAAAACCGCCGCCGCCGCCACCGAAGCCACCACCACCGCCGCCACCAAAGCCGCCGCCGCCGCCACCGAAACCTCCTCCACCACCGCGCGGACGCTCTTCCGCTTCGTTGACGCGGATCGCACGGCCGTCGATGTTGGCGCCGTTCATGGTTTCAATGGCCTTCTTGGCTTGGTCTGGCGTAGCCATGGTGACGAAGCCGAAGCCGCGTGACCTGCCGCTCTCACGATCCGTAACGACGTGCGCATCCGTAACCTCGCCGCTGCCCGCGAAGGCCTGACGAAGCGTCTCTGTGTCAGTGTCGTAGGACAGGTTTCCTACGTAGAGGCGCGAGCTCATCTCGATTCACTTTCCAACGGCACCACTCAATCATTCAGAGAATCCGCCACCCGCGTGGAGCCGTTCGGAGGAGCCGGGGGAGGAACATTTGCGCGGCATTGCCACGTCCGCCGTGCGTCTGCGAGTCGTACCCGATCCCCCAGTAGGAGAGTCTCGATTCGTGCCCGTGACGTCGTCGTGAAAGGCGAGAATAGCAGCGGGCGGCCTTGCGGCAAGACCTCCCGTACCAATTAGACCGCTTTCAGGTCGACGCGATCTCATCGTTGGGGCTGCGGTCAGTTGCGGCCCCATCGGCGCGCTCGCTGCACGTAGGTCCGCGCGTCCCTAAACACCGAGTACGCGGCGCATCGTGCGCTGGGCAACCGCGAGGGAGTGGTGCTCTTCGAGATAACGGTAACCGCCTTCGCGGATCCGTTCGACGAGGGCACCGTCGACGAGCAAGCGCTCCACGCGATCGGCGAACGCGCGAGGATCACCCGCGATGAGCGCTTCACTGCCGTCCGAAAGCGGCAGACCGAACGCGCCGTCGGGCGTGGTCACGACAGGCATGCCGGCGCGAAAACCTTCGAGCATCTTCACGCGCACACCCGAGCCTCCGAAGACGGGCGCGACCATGCCGACCGATCGCGCATAAAGCGGCTCGAGATCTTCCAGAAAGCCGAGCGTCTCGACTCCCTGAACGCGCCATGCATCGGGCACTGGGAGCTGTCCGAATGCGTCCGGCTTGAGTCCAATACCTGCAATCTGCAACGTTGCGTCCGGCACGCGAGCGCGCACGAGCGGCCAGACATCCCGACAAAACCAGTCGAGCCCCTCGACGTTCGGTCGCCAGCGAAGGTTGCCGACGTAGCAGAGGTTTGGCTTGCCCGGATGGGGACGCGCGCGACGATCGAACGCGAGGACCATGGGGACGACCTCCGCGCGCACGTTCGCGAGCGACGCGAAGTGCGACGCATCCTCATTCGAGATCGCGACGACACCATCCACACTGCGAAGGGCGCGTTTCTCGAACGCGAGGCTCCTTCGATGTTCGGCTCTGGCGATGAGCCTCTTCGGGCCGGATTGCCTTTCGGCGAACTGCTTGAAGAAGTCACTCTCGACGTTGTGCTGATCGAGCACGACGCGGGCGCGCGGGCAGAGAGATTTGATCTCCGAGAGGTAGCGCGCCATCCCCAGATGATCTATGTACACTACATCTATCGATCCGGTGCGGAGCTCGCGACGAAGCATTCGCCGCAGCGCGCGCGAATCCCACTTGCCAGCCAAGTACGGCACGCCGCGCAGAGCTCGAAGCACGACGACGCGCGGCACGTAGCGCTTGAAGTCGAAGAGGTGCACCGGATGAAACACAGGCGGCACGACCGTTAGCTTGGGAATTGCCTGGGCGAGTGCGCGCAGATCGCTCTCCGGCACAGCACGTTCTGCGACGCTGAGAATCGAGATCGCTTCGACCTCAGGCAACGACGCAACGATCCGAAGTTGCGAGACCGTCCGCACAGAGCCACCGCTGATCGTAGGCCACGGAAATTCTGTCGTGAGGTGAAGCACCCGCATACGCGAAAACACAGCCTAACTCACTTCTCCCGTGAAAGCGTGTATGATCAAACAACCTATGCACCGCGTGAATATCGATGGGCTCTTCTTCGACGACGTGACAATGGGGGAAGCGACCGCGCGCATCGTCGAGTTCGCCAAGATGCGCGACAAGGCGCGCTACGTCTGCACAGGCAATCTCGATCACCTCGCCATCGCCGAGCGTGATCTCGAATTTCGCAGAGCCTACGAGAACGCAGATCTCGTCGTCGCGGACGGAGCGCCCATCCTTTGGCTCTCACACCTCGGTGGGTCACCGCTCAGAGAACGCGTGGCAGGCAGTGATTTGTTTTGGACACTCGGACGAGCCTCGGCAGACCACGGCATTACGCTCTTCTTTCTCGGAGGCGTGGCTGGCGCGGCAGAAGCCGCGAAAGCGGCAGTTGAAACTCGCTATCCGGGTGCGCGGATCGTCGGGACGTATTGCCCACCATTCGAGTCGTTCGGAACAACCACCGAGCAAGATCGCATTCGCGACGAAGTAAAGAAAGCGAATCCCGACGTTCTCCTCGTTGCTTTTGGCGCGCCAAAACAAGAAAAGTGGATTTTTGCAAACCGCGACCGAATGGGTGCGCCGGTGGCCATAGGCGTGGGCGGCTCGTTCGAGATGGCCGCGGGCATTCTCAAGCGAGCGCCGGTGTGGATGCAGAGGGCGGGCCTCGAGTGGGCATACCGCTTTGCCCAAGAGCCACGACGCCTGTTTTCACGCTACATCCTGCGCGACGTTCCATATCTCGCAAAAGCGGCAACACACACGCTGAGAGAAAAGCGTTGAGTCCGCTCGACGCTCGTCGTTCACGCGGTCTTTGACGGCGACGTGAACGAGCTCTAAGGTGAAAACCCACCAGGAGCGGGCGCGCCAGTCGCCGGTAAGATCTTGCCGCTCTGATCCGGATCGCGCAGACCGCGCTTTTCGGTGTCGTTCGTGGTGTACGTGTAGAATACACCAACAAAGAAAATCGCCGTGACGACGATATACGCATAGAATTTGTTATCCCATGCGAGATGCATGAAAAATCCAAGGACCAGCAAAGCCTTGAGAGTGGCAATGCCGACGCCAAGGAGCATATTGAGTTTGCCGAGGTCGAAGGTCGACTGCAACACCGTCAGAGCGGTAAGGGCAGCAAGACCAACGAAGACAGCCACGTAGAAGAGGCTCGGCGCGGCGTACGCGCGAACCGCACCGCGGGTATTTCCGGATTCACCCTTTTCGTGCGCGACTGCTGACATGGTCGTAATTCCTCGCGTTAGATCAAGTAGAGGGCTGGAAAGAGGTAAATCCAAACAATATCGACGAAGTGCCAGTAGAGCGCGGCAACGAAGACCGCCGTGTAGTTCTCCTTCGAGAACGCGCCCCGCAGATTGCGGATCCAAATCCACGTGAGGACGCCGATCCCCACGAGGACATGGAGGGCATGGAGTCCCGTCATGAGGAAATAGAGCGCGAAGAACGAGCCCGAATTCGCCGGCAACGACGGCACGCCGTGCGGGAGGTTCGGCTCGAAATGCGTCCCCGGAAGAAGGCCCAGATCGACTTTATGCTTGTATTCGACGAACTTGATGGCGAGAAACACGCAGGCGCACGCGATGGTCACGAGCAAGTAAGTGCCCGTTGCCATTCTCTTGCCTTTTTGCGCCGCGCTGACCGCGAGTGCGGCCATCAGCGACGAGAAGAGGAGCACCAAGGTATTCGCGGCACCCAGGGTCTTGTCGAGCTGATGGCTCGCCAATTTGAACATCTCGGGGTACCAGTTCCGGTAGACTCCGTAGGCGACAAAGAGCGCGCCGAAGAACAAGATCTCCTGCGCAATGAACAGCCACATACCGAGCTTCGCAGTGTTGAACTGCTGCGCAGGCGTATAGAAATGATGCGCGAGCCACTTGGGGCGCGCGTAGCCATCATGCTCGGCCGCCGTTGCTTCCATGCTCATGCGCGTGCCTCTCCTTCGGCGACGCCCTTCTCTGGGAAGAGCGGATCATCGAAACCATCGTACAGCTCCTCATCCGTCGCAACTTGGTAATCATACGGACCGCGCTCAAAAACCGGATCCTTGGCAAAGTTGAACGTTGGTGGAGGCGATGGCGTCAGCCACTCATACGCCGCCGATCCCCAAGGGTTGCGCGGAGCAGGCTTTCCACTGAAGAGCGAGCGGACGAACATGGCCGCGAGAATGAGGAAACCGAGACCCAGGATCCACGAGCCAACGGTGGAGATCTGGTGCAGGGACTCGTACTGCGGAAGGTAGTCGTAATACCGGCGGGGCATGCCGCGCGAACCAAGGAGGAACTGCACGAGGAACGTCACGTTGAAGCCGACGAATACGAAGAACCAGCCAGCTACGGCCCACTTCTCGTCGTACAACCTTCCGGTGAACTTCGGCCACCAGTAGTGCAAGCCACCGAAGAAACCCATAACGGTGCCGCCAACCATGACGTAGTGGAAATGCGCGACGACGAAGTACGTATCATGCAGGTGTACGTCGACCGCGAGCATGCCGAGAAAGAGGCCGGTGAGACCGCCTATCGTGAAGAGGAAGATGAACGACAGCGCCCAAAGCATGGGCGACTGAAGCGAGATGGATCCTTTGTAAAGCGTTGCAATCCAGTTGAAGACCTTCACTCCACTGGGGATGGCAACGAGGAAGGTGAGCGCGCTGAACACCATGGTGGCGTATTCACTCATGCCCGCAACGAAGAGATGATGGCCCCAGACGAGGAAACCAAGGAGCGCAAGGGCTATGGAACTCATCGCAATGGCCATGTACCCGAAGGGCTCTCGGCGCGAAAACGTTGCGATGAGATCGCTGACGATGCCCATGCCGGGGACAATCATGATGTAGACGGCGGGGTGCGAATAAAACCAGAAGAAATGCTGGTAGAGCACCGGATCACCGCCGAGGCGTGGGTCGAAGATCCCGATACCGAGAAAGCGCTCCAGGGTGAGGAGGAGAAACGTAATCGCGAGCACCGGAGTCGCGAGGATTTGGATGATGGCAGTGGCATAGAGCGACCATGCAAAGAGCGAGAGGCGGCGCCATGAGAGACCGGGCGCGCGCATCTTGTGAATGGTCGCGATGAAGTTCACGCCGGTGAGGACCGAGGAGAAACCCAGGACGAGCACTGCAAGCGTCATGGGAATCACGGCCGACGACGAGCCAACTCCACCGTGTGCCGGGTCGCTCGTGCTGTACGGCGTGTAGAACGTCCAACCCGTGTCCACGCCACCGTGGATCATCGAGTAGATGCCGAAGCAGGCGCCGAAAACGTAGATGTAATAGCTGAGGAGGTTCAGCCTTGGGAACGCAACGTCCTTTGCGCCAAGCTGGATGGGCAGAAGGATGTTCCCCAGCGAGGCCGGAATGGCTGGGATGAGGAAGAGAAAGACCATGATCACGCCATGGAGCGAGAACATCTTGTTGTAGGTGTCCGCGTCCATCAGCGTGCGGCCTCGGGTGAGGAGTTCCGCACGCATGAGCAGCGCGAAGAGCCCACCGAGGGTGAATGCAATGATGACACTGAGGAGATACATGACGCCGATCCGCTTGTGATCGAGCGTGAAGAGCCAGCTCAGCAACCCCTTTTTGTTTTCGAGGTAGCTGGCGTTCGGATCGACCTCTTCGTGGTATCCGGGTGCGGTCGTGATGGCGGCCATTTCTTGAGACTCCGAGCTTTCCGAGCTATCGGCTCGCGCGTTACTTCAGGCTCTTGATGTATGCGATGACGGCTTCGAGCTGATCGTCGGTGAAGCTGCCGGCAAACGGCGGCATCTGCACATTGGCGTAGCCGGCAACGATTTTCGCATTTGGCTTGAGGATGGACTCGCGGACGTAATTCTCATCCACATGGACGGTGGAGCCATCTTGGAGGGGTTGATCGTGGCCGAAGATGCCGGCAAGCTTCGGGCCGGGTGAGGGTGATCCCCCAAGCTTGCCGTCGCCACCCGTTCCATGGCACGTGAAGCAGGCTTTTTCGGTAAACAGCGACTCGCCCCATTTCTCTTCGGTGCATTCGACCGGCGGCGTACCACAAAGCTTCGGCTTCCTGCCAAACGAAGCCAAGAATTCCTCGTGCTTCGCGGGCTCCTCGACGAAAACCTTCGCAAGCATGGCGGAGTGGTTCGTGCCGCAGTACTCCGCACAGAAGACGTGCGCCTCGCCAACCGCAGTTGGCGTGAATGCGACGAACGAATATTGACCCGGCACCGCGTCGCGTTTGACGCGGAATTCCGGGATGAAGAAGGAGTGAATGACATCTTCGGACGAAAGAATGAGCTTGTACGGCTTGTTCACTTCGAGGTGAAGATCGGGGGAGCGAGCCCCACCGCCGTATTCGAACTCCCAACTCCATTTCTTCGCGAAGACGCGGATCTCGGTGGCACCTTCCGCGGCCGTCACGTTGTGGATGTAAGCGCTGAAGCCGACGTGAAAGAGCACGATGATGAAGAGCGTGGGCACCACCGTCCAGAGGATTTCAAGCTTGTTGCGGGAGGGTGTGGGTGCACCCTTTTCAGCTTTGCCGCTCCTCTGATCACTCTTTTGGCGCCTGTACTTCTGGATGAAAAGCAGCGTCACTGCGATCACCAGCACGGCAAACACGACGGAGAACCAGAAGATGAAATGGAAGGCGCCATCCATCGGTGCGGCCGTATCGGCCATAGCCGGGGGAAGCTGCCAACTGGATGCTTGGGGTTGCATCATCTTCGCGTCACTCCTTCACGCCGACGCGCTCGCGCGCGCCTCGCCACCTTCGATGGAAGAATTCAAAGGTTGGTCGTCGTTCTTCGGACCGGGCGAATTGCCCGATCCATGATGTTTCGCTTTGCGGAGCTCGCGGCTCCAGAAGAGGGCGAGAGTACCCAGAATCAAGATCGCAACCGCGGAGCCCCCGATTCGCATCACGCGCATCGCAACAAGGACATATTGTCCGCCCTGCGGATCGTAGTGATAGCAGTAGAGAATAAGCTTTTCGACCGTTGAAATGCTGCGGCCCTGCGAGGCTTCGAGCAAACCGAGGCGCAAGTCTTTGGCAGGGAACTCGATACCGTAAAGGTACCGAGCCATTTTGCCCGCAGGCGTCGTGATCATGAGAACCGACGGGTGCGCCCACTGCTTCTGGCGCGCGTCGTACTCATATTCGAAGCCCGCGGCATTCGCGACGGCCGCAACCGACGCGGCGTCTCCGGTAAGAAAATGCCAGCCAACTTCGTCGCCCGTGCCCACGCGACCATACTGGGTGAGAAGCGAGGTGCGCTTCCCCGTCGTTGCCTCGAGGGATTCCTTCGGATCGATCGAAATCGTGACAACGTTGAACTCTTTACCAATGGTCCAAGGGACATCCCGAAGGCCGGCGGCAGCAGCGCCGAGCACCATGTTGCAGAGCACGGGACACGAGTGATACGCGAACGTAAGAATTACGGGGCGCTCGCCATCGAAGAATTGGCGCAAGTTGACGGGCTTGCCCGTGTGATCACGGAAGGGCGTGTCGAGGGGAAGCTGCGCCTCGAGGTGCTCGTTCACACCAACGTGCTGAAGCTCGGCGGGCAGAGCGTTGATCTGCGCGTGCGCCGAACGGGATCCGAAAGCAAGGACGGCAAGCGCACATACAAAAGCCAGCGCCCACCGGAAAAACCGGCGGCTCTCGCTCACATCCATGTGGGTTCGCGTCGTCATCCTTTTGCCTGCGTTCGGCCAAATCGTCCGTTCGTTCGTTTCGTTCTCAGTGATGGCGCGCGCCAGCGTCGACTGCGCGGCGACCTGCGCCCGCATCAACGCCCGCATCGCTACCTGCTGCGTGCTTGGCGCCCGCATCCATCGCGTCTGCGCCACCATCCGCCTTTGCACCGGCATCCGCCGCGTTGGTTGCTGGTGCACCCGCATCGCCCGCAGCATGCACGCCGCCGTCCTTTGCTGCGCCAGCATCAGCCCCCGGTGCCTCGGGCGGCGCCTTCGGGGCTTTGCTCCAACCCGTCATTGGGCCGAGATCATCCGACTGCTGCGGCGCAATGAGGTTGTCGCGCTGGCCCCTTGCGAGTTGTGCCATGGCTTGATCCATTGGCACCTTCGAGCCCGCAAGAATCGCCATTTCGGACTTGCGGTGGTCGTCGAGGCCCGTGGTGGGAGCCATCTTCGCGTGCCTCGCCTCGTCGCTCATATGGGCATAATACCCCCTGAGAACAAGATTCAGCGCCACGAGCGTCACGACGGTAATGACACCAATCGTGACGAGCAGTTTGAGTCGCGGGGGGGAGTTGTCGGTCGCCATGGTTGTCTTCGTTCCGTCGCCCTCAGGCGTTCTGGAAGTGGAGCGAGCGCTGGAGGCGCGGATCGCCAACAGGGACCAGAGAGTACTTTCTCATGATGCCGAAGACGAACGCACCGTAGATGCCACCAACCGCGAGCAAGCACGCAATGTCGATCAGAAGGTCCGGCAGATTGGTGGAGAAGCCGGCCTGACCAAGGTGCACGTTGGGCATCACGAGCCAATAGATGTCAACCGCATGCATGATGAGAATAACGATCGCTCCAATCTCGAGCCGGCCCAGATTGCGCTTGAAGGTGCGCGAGATGGTCAAGAGAAACGGCACCACGAAACCAACGAGGACGAGCATCATGCCCAGACGCGGCCACGGCGCGTGGTCCCATCGATTGTGGAAGAACGTGGTCTCCTCAGGCAGCGCGGCGTACCAGATAAGCATGAATTGCGAGAAACCGATGTACGCCCAGAAGATAAGAAAGCCAAAAAGCAACTTGCCAAGGTCATGGTAATGCTCGACCGTGACAGCGCCTGCGAGAGGGCCTCCGCTGCGCAGTGCCAGCGTCACGAGGATGAGCATCGCGTAGCTTGAAACAACGGCACCAGCAAAGATGTACACGCCGAAGATCGTCGAAAACCACATGGGCTCGAGCGCCATGATCCAATCGAAACCGGCGAACGTGAGGCTCAGCGCAAAAAGGAAAGTTGCGCCCGGCGCAAAGGCCTGAGATTTCAGCGTAAACTTCGGATCCTTGGTGATGTCCTGCGAAGTGGAGTTTTTGAAGAGACGCCACGCGAGGAATCCCCAGATAATGAAATAGGCGACCGCGCGACCAAAGAAGAAAGGCAATTTGAAATATCCGGCTTTCTTCTCCATCACCTCGTGGTGCTCGATTTCATGCGGATCCGGCAATCCAGCACGTGCCCAGGGCGCCTGCGCCGTGCCCGCACCTGGCAGGCCATGCGGTCCGCCGCGACCCGGCGCCATTCCTGGTGCGCCTGGTACACCCGGCATGCCCGGCACACCGTGCGTGCCCGGAAGAGCGCCGCGTTCAACACGACCCGCAGCGCCAGGCGGCGTTGCAGGTGAAGACTCTTGTGCGTACGCGGGAGGGATGATCTCGAAGGCGCTGTGATGCTCCTCCACTGCCCCGTGCTCGGCGTTGCCATGCGAACCGTGCGAAAGCGCCGGAAAAAGATCATGCATGGCCAGCACCACCGGCAAAAACAGTGGGATCATGGCGAGGATACCGACCGCGAAAAACTCCGCAGTCCGACGCACCGTCACGCTCCAACCCGCGGACGTAAGATGCTGCGTCAGCACGAAGAAGAGCGCGCCGAGCGCCAACGTGAGCACGGTGATGAACGCAAAGAGCCACGCGAACGCGAAGCGCCGCGGATCGTGCATGTAGCCAAAGACAGCGCCAACGAGGCCGAGCACGCCAACGCCAAGGAAGATCTTCCACGCGCCGGCCCACGAACCGGTGAGCCGCCAGCGGTTCTTGTCTTCCATCTCTGTTTCCGCGAAATCTTGATTGGACGCGCTCACGGCTAATTGCCTCCAGGGAGCTTCGGCTGCGCAAGCTGCAGCACGCGCACGTAGCTGACGACCGCCCACCGATCATTGACCGGAATCTGCATCGCGTACGGCGGCATGTTGTTTTTGCCGTTCGTGATCGTGGCGAAGATCTGGCCGTCCGGCGCATGGCGGAGCCGGTCTTGATGGAAGCTCGGCGGGGCGAACGCCGCGGCGCCTACCGCCTGCGCGTGCTGAGCCGCCATGCCGTTGCCGCCACCTGCTTCGTCATGACAAATCGCGCAGAAGATACCGTAGACATCACGTCCGCGCTTCTGGAGCGAGTCCATCCCGCCCATTCGCATGACGACCTCGCGCGGGATCTCGAGAACGTAACCCGACTGATCATCGAGACGTCCTTGTGCGATCCGCAGATCGACGTCTTCATCACGCGCGATGACACCTTCAACGAGCGGGCGCATGGTGCGGTGGTCCGGAAAGAAGTCTGACTCTTCCTGAATGAGGTATTTGGGCTGATTGAACATGTTGCGAATGCCGAAGACAGGCGCGTCTTGCGACGTCTGCCCACGACAGCCGGTCAACGCAGAGAGCGTAACCGCAGCGAACAGGACAAGGTTCGTGGTCTTCATGCGTGCGACCCCTCGGCATGGCCGTCGAAATCACCGCCTTCGTTGTCGTCGGCAACGACTTCGAGGCTCGTCGGGTGGAGACCTTCGAGGAGCATCTTCGTCTTCTCCACGTTGAACTTCGGGTCCGTTGCCTCAACGGAGACGAAGAACTTGTCGTTCGAGAAGTTTGCGAAGCGCTCGGAGTTGAACACCGGGTGGTGGTGACGCGGGAGTCTGTTCAAGCCGAACATGCCGAGCACGGTCGCGAAGGCCGACAAGAGAACCGTGAGCTCGAACATGATCGGGATCATCGACGGAATCGACGCGACCGAGGCCGGCTTGCCACCGATGATGATTGGATAATCGATGTTGTTCATCCAGTGCATCATCAGGAACGCCAGCGTCGTACCCGTGATCCCGATGGGGAACACGATGAGACCGAGCTTGCTGTCGGGAAGCCCCATGGCCTGGTCCATGCCGTGAACCGGAAATGGCGTGTGCGTGTCGAACTGCGTGTAGCCAGCGTCGCGAAGCTTCTCTGCAGCATGCATGCAATCGCCGGGCGTCTCGAATTCGGCGAGAAGAAGGGCCGGCGCGGCGTCATCCTTCTTGGCTTCACTCTTTTGGGCATCGTGCGTGTCACTCATGACGAAGCCTCCACTTCCGCGGCAACGTGAGCGGCCATGTGCTCAGGGCTCCCTTCGTGGCCGCCGTCGTCGTGACCAAAGTGCGGGTCCGCTTCAGGCATGACGCCTTTGACTTCGGCGATAGCGATCATCGGCACCCAGCGGATGAAGAGAAGGAACGCCGTGAAGAAGAGACCTAGCGTTCCGGCGTACGTGAAGATGTCGATCAGCGTGGGCCGGAAGTAACCCCAACTCGACGGGAGAAAGTCGCGGAAGAGCGACGTCACGATGATGACGAAGCGCTCGAACCACATGCCGATGTTCACGAGGATGGACACCACGAACATGACCGGGATGCTCGTGCGGAACTTCTTGAACCAGAAGACCTGCGGGCTGAGAACGTTGCACGAGATCATGATCCAATACGCCCACGCCATTGGACCCGTCATACGGTTGTTGACGAACAAGAAGCGCTCGTAGTCGTTGCCGCCGTACCAGGCGATGAAGAACTCCATCGCGTACGCGTAGCCAACGAGGCTGCCGGTGGTGAGGATGATCTTACTCATCAACTCGAGGTGCTTCATCATCACCAGGCTTCGCATGCCGTAGATGGCACGCGTGATGAGCATGAGCGTCATGACCATGGCGAAGCCGCTGAACACGGCGCCGGCAACGAAGTACGGCGGGAAAATCGTCGTGTGCCAGCCCGGCATGAGCGACGTGGCGAAGTCGAACGAAACGACCGAGTGCACCGAGAGAACCAGCGGCGTCGAGAGAGCCGCAAGAATCAGGTACGCGCGCTCGTAGTTCTGCCAGTGACGGTTCGATCCGCGCCAGCCGAGAGCGAGCGAGCCGTAAACGAGACGGCGCGTCTTGTTCTTCGCGCGATCGCGGAGCGTGGCGAAGTCAGGAACGAGACCGACGTACCAGAACAAGAGCGAAACGGTGAAGTACGTGCTGACCGCGAAGACGTCCCAGATGAGCGGGCTCTTGAAGTTCGGCCAGATGCTCATCTCGTTCGGCAACGGAAGCATGTAGTATGCATACCAAATGCGGCCGACGTGAATGCCGGGGAAGATGAGCGCGCAGATGACGGCGAAGATCGTCATGGCCTCGGCGAAGCGATTGATCGCCGTGCGCCACTTCTGGCGGAACAAGAACAGAACGGCGCTGATGAGCGTGCCGGCGTGGCCGATACCGATCCACCAGACGAAGTTCGTGATGTCCCAAGCCCAGTAGACCGGCGCGTTGTTTCCCCAGACACCGATGCCGTGCCAGAACAAGTAGGCGACAGCAGTCAGGAGGACGCCGGTGAACGATGCGGCCAGGAGGAACGCAACCCACCAGCCGCGCGGGGCTTTGTTCTCGGTGACGCGACAGACCGTGTCCGTCACCGAGTCGAAGGTGGTCCCCTCGCCGACGAGCGGGCTCTCGCCGATGGCTTTGATCGGAAGATTCCAGGAGCTCATGACTCAGGCTCCCATCTCGGGGTTGGGGTTTCGGATCTTGCCGAGATAACTCGTTCGCGGACGCGTCCCGAGCTCGGTGAGGAGCCGGTAAGCACGATCCGCGGCGCGCCAGCGCGCAACCGCGCTCATGGGGTTATTGAGATCACCGAACGCGATCGCCCCGGCAGGACACGCTTGCTGACAAGCGGACATCACTTCGTCGGGGCGAAGTGGTTTGCCGGTTCGCTTCGATTTGATCTTCGCTTCCTGGATGCGCTGCACGCAGTAGCTGCACTTCTCCATGACGCCGCGCATGCGCACGGTGACGTTGGGGTTGTAACGCATCTTCTCGGTCTCGGGCACGTCGGCGTACATGCCGCCGCTCGTGTGATAATTGAGGAAGTTGAAACGGCGGACTTTGTACGGACAGTTGTTCGCGCAGTAGCGCGTGCCGATGCACCGGTTGTAAGCCATGTCGTTCAAGCCTTCCGGTGAGTGCGCGGTGGCATTGACCGGGCAGACGTTCTCGCACGGGGCTTCCTCGCACTGCACGCAACCAACCGGTTGGAACGCCACCTGCGGATCGTTCGCGTCGAGGCCAACGAAGTACCGATCGATGCGCAGCCAGGACATCTCGCGCCCGCGTTCGATCTGCTCTTTACCAACCGCAGGAACGTTGTTTTCGACCTGACAAGCGATGACGCACGTGTTGCATCCAGTGCACGTCGACAGGTCGATGACCATGCCCCACTTGTACCCGTTCGAATAATCCACCGTTGGCCAGAGCGGCGGCACCTTTGGATCCGGAGAGCCGGAGCCGCGCACGCCAACTTCCTGGCCATGCAGGTTGACGTCTTTGCGCTCGTCGTTCGGGAACAGGGGGAAGAACGCGTTCTTTCGATACTCTTCGAGCGTCGCGTCGATGGCGATGGGACGTCCCTCCATCGAGTCGTGCTCTTGCGTCTGGCTAATCTTGTAGAGATTCGTCTCGACATCGAATGGGTAGTCGGGACGAATGCGCCCAGCCACGGGGCTGTCGGTCGCCGACAAGCCAACCCTTCGGTAACGATCGGCAATGGCAGCGATCTCGCTGTCGCTAACAAGCTTCTGGACTTTCACGCCGTTCGCGAACCACATCGCATCAGCCGTGCGAAGACCGCCAATGTCGAAGCCATGCTTGTTGCCGTAGCGGCCCGCCTTCTGACGGCCCCAGCCAAGAACGAGCGAGATGGAGTTGTCGGCCTGACCCGGCATGATCCACATCGCAACGTCGACGGGCTGCGCGCCTTCACGCGTGAGGCGAACCATCCGACGGTTCTCGACCCCGAGCGCCTTCGCAGTTGCCTCGGAGACCAACGCAACGTTGTCCCAAGTGATCTTCGTGACCGGATCGGGCAGCTCGAGAAGAATGGGATTGTTGGCGTAACGCCCGTCGTAGAGTCTCGGACATGGCGCGAACGTGATCTCGAGATTTTTGTCCGAGACCGCCGGATTCGCCTTCACCTGCGAGAAGGCCGACGCGATATCCATTTTGCGTGCGTCGGCCGCCACGATCGGCGCAGACGCTGGACCGCCGAGGACACCCTTTTTGACACCGTCGCTCCACATGCGGTGAAACGCACTTGGATTGGAGACAGAGCCGCGCGCCGTTGCCTGGACGATGTCGTAGCCCTTCGCGCTCTCTCCAGCGAAGTGTGCGAGGATCTCGATGTCGCTACGACCGTCATGCAGCGGCGCAATGAGTGGCTGTTGGATGGAGACGGTACCGTCGAGAGCGCGCTGATCGCCCCACGCCTCGAGCTCGAGAGCGCGCGGGACATGCCATGAGCACTTTTCACTCGTCTCGTCGAAGTGCGAGGAGACGTGCACCGTCGTCGCGACGCTCTTTAGCTTGTCGCCGAAGCGAACGTCGACGGGTGCATCATACACGGGATTGCCACCGAGGATGACGAGCGCGCCGACCGCGCCCTTGTCGATGTCGGCCGCGAGCTGCTTCAGACTGACGACGGGATCCACGGTCTGCGCGTCTGCCACGGGGAAGTAGGCCACCGCGTGCCCCACGCTGCCGAGCGCCGCGTTGATCGCGTGCGCGAGAGCGTGAACGCGCGCCGGCTGGCGCGAGCCGACGAGAACGACGCTGCGCGCGCGATCCACGAGGAGATCCTTCGCGACGACCTTGAGCCATTTGTCCGGAATGATCTTTCCGTCCGGTGCGTCCGCTTTGGCGGCGACGTCCTTGACGCCACCGAGATCGACGCCTTGCGCCGAGAGCTCCTTTGCGAGCGCAAGGAGGTACCGCTCCACATCTTGCGCTGCGAGGCGCAGACGATGATCGGCGTTCATGCCCGTGACGGTGAAGGACGGCTCGACGACGTAAAGTCGATTCATCAAGCTGCGCGGACCGCCCGCGACCCTGCGGCCCGCCGCGAACTCGCGCGTCATGCGGACGGTGCCGGTCTCGGTGCCGAGGAAGTCCGAGTCGAGCGAGAGAATGATCTTCGTCTGGAGGAAGTTCGGCTGAACGTTGACCGGTTGGCCGAACGCGATTCTGCCTCCTTCGTGCACGTTCGCGTCGTGGACCGGCGCCCACGTGTGAAACTGCGCCTTCGGCAACTTCGCGCGGACCGCTTCGCGCAGGCGCATGAACGTTGGCGAGTTCGTGGGCGGCGCGAGGAAGCGAAGCTTTGCACCACCGTCCGCAGTTGCGGAGTGAAGGATCTCGCCGAGCGCGCTCTCGAAGTCGCCGATCGTCGCCGGCACGTGCGCGGCTTGCGCACCCGCACGCTTCATGGGCGTTGTCGAGCGGTCCGGATCATAGAGATCGTAGATGGCAGCCTGCACGAACGCCGAGGTCCCACCCATGCTGGAAGGGTGCTCGGGGTTGCCTTCGATCTTCGTCGGACGGCCTTCGTGGCTCTCGACGAGGACACCCACCGCATCGCCGCGCGCCGCGAGAACCGACGCATAGTAACTCGATACGCCAGGCATCACGTGCTCGGGTGCCTTGCTGTACGGAAGGATCTTTTCGACGGGGCGACGCGCGCAACCTTCGGCAAAAAGAGCTGCAGACGCGCCCGCGAAGAACATGAAACCGCGGCGACCAATCGAGTTGTTGGGCGAGGGATTGGGGGAGTCGTCTTTGCTCCGGCGGAGCGTGACCAGCTTCGAGGTCGACGCGGCGATGACAGAAGCGTCGCTCGCTTCTTCGAGACCGAGCGGGAACTCCACCTCGGCGCGTGCCTTGGCGGCAGCGGGATTCGCCTTGTCTTCGAGGCTCTTCCAGAAAACCTTCGCACCGTCAGAGGCGGAAGGAAGATCGTGTTCTTGGCGGCTCATCGGTGACACCCGGAGCAGTGCTGGGGGGGATGAACATCGGGGGCGGTCCAGTTCGCCGCCATCTCCGGTTTCCATTCCATGTTCGTGACTTGATCTCTTGGCCGTAGATTCGGCTTCGGATCGCGGTGACATTCGAGGCACCAACCCATGCTGAGGGGCACCTCGGCGCGCACGGTTTCCATCTGATCGATGCGGCCGTGACACGTGACGCAGCCAACGCCAGCAGCGAGGTGGGCGCTGTGATCGAAGTAGGCGTGGTCCGGTAGCTTGTGGATCTGCACCCACTCCATCGGCATGCCGTTGTCCCAGCTCTCACGGATCGGCGCGAGACGCGCGCTGTCCGTTTTGACGAGCGAGTGGCAACCCATGCACACCTGCGTGGGCGGGAGCATGGCCTTCGCGGCGACCTCCACGTTCACGTGGCAGTACCGGCAATCCATGCCCATCTGCCCGACGTGAAGTCGGTGAGAGTAGGGCACCGGCTGCGTGGGCGCGTAGCCGACCTGGAAGTTCTTCGGCGTGAGGTAGTACCAAATCGCGCCGATCAGGAGGACCGGCACGATGGTACCCACACCTCCGAGGATGAGTGGGAGCTTGTTTAGCGACCGGGGAAAGATCTGCATGCGCGGACTCGGGGTCTCAGGCCTCCACCGATTGCAAGGCGCCACACCACATGCGCGACGGCGCCACAGCAGAAGAGGGGCCGGTGTACGGCGCGCCCCTTATAGAGGACTGAGCTTCCCAGTTACAAGTCTCCGATTCGCAAAAATGCGAAAATCTTGCAGATACCTGAAGTGTTGGGGTCCCAACGATGAGATCGCGGCAAATCGAAGTGGTTCAGCGAGACTTCTTCGCGGCGAGGGCTTCCGCTTCGTCGTGGTGGGTCGGACAGTCACGCGCAAGCACCGTCACGTCGGTGCCTCCGTCCGATGCGGGGCTTCGTAGGGTGACCGTCTTCGGCGTCAGTACGATGTTTTCGCTTGCACTTGCATCACGAGTGTGCGCGCGAACGGCGACGAGCATGCCGAGATGGAACTCGAAGCGTGCTTGCGTGAATCGGGCTGCGTCACTCTGAGCACGCCAATCGATCACCCGGTCGGTCCCAGAGCCGATCGTCGTCTGCCACGATCCGTCCCCTCCGCCCTGAAAGTGTTCGCGCACGTCACGCGGCGACATCCCGAGGCGGACACCGGCAGTGACTTCTTCGGTGCGCGAGGACTCGCGATCACAGGACAGCGAACCCGACGCGACAGCGATCGTAAGGCTCAATGCAAGAACCAGCGTGCGTGAGACGGGCATGGCCGTCATGAATTTCCGGGCTACAGGCTCATCCTACTTGCAACCACCGCCACCGCGGTCGTGTTCGACAGATGCGTGAGGTGGGAGAGAAGGTATTCCTTCACCTGGAGCTCGAATTCGGCAACGCGTCCCGACATGTCGAGCGCCTCGGCAAAGTCGCCAAGGACAGTGCGTTCGGCGCCCGAAACCTTTCCGTCAGCCCATGCGAGGAGGATGGCGGTCTTGAGAAAGAGCTCGCGAATTGCCGGCTGTTCAAGCGCAGACGCGAGCTCCGCGCTGCTGATGGTGGATCGCTGCGAGAGTTCGTCGAGCGCCGACAACGTTCCACCCACGTCGGCCCAGAACGATGCAATGAGCACCTTCTCTTCCTCGTGGAGACCATCACTCTTTGCAACGGCAAAGAGCCCTCTTGCGATCGCTTCTGCGTGTGCCGTGGTTATCGCGACTTCGGGAAATAGACCCATTCGACTCTCTCCTCTTCAACTCTTCAAGAGCATGTTCATCGTCGACTGCCACATTCAGCTCGGAGGCGCACCAGTTTCGTCTGGAGCTCGTCGACAGAGAGCTCCGCGTACTTGCTTGGGAGCATGCGACGGTTCGACGCCTCGAACACCGCCAAGAGCTCCATGTATTCGATCATCTTGACGTCACGAGAGGGAAGGTAGTCGGAAACGGCTGCGGCGAGGTCCTCGTCCGTGAGCACGGAGTCGCCCTCGCGAGCGGCGTTTGCATGATCGGCGGCCAAGAGCACGATCGCTTCGATGTCGGCATTCGAGTAACCCACGATCCCCGAGAGAAGAGCCGGATCGAGGGGGCCCTCGTGAGTCACCTTGGCCTTGCGGAGCTGCGCGCGGACGATCCGCTCCACCTCCTCTTGCGTCTGCGGATAGAGAAACGGAATCTTGCGATCGAGGCGTCCCGCGCGCTTGATGTCGACGTCGAGTTTGTCAGGGCGATTGGTCATGAGCACGAAGAGAACCCGCCCGCGGTTCTCCGTGTCGCTCATGAACTCCTTGATCCGCCCGATCACGCGCGACGACGTGCCGCCGTCGCCATCCCCATCGCTGCCGCCAAAGGCGCGATCTCCTTCGTCGATGATCACGATGATCTGCCCGATGGCCTGGATGACGTGCAGGATCTTCTCGAGATTCCCCTCCGTTGCACCGACCCACTTCGAGCGAAAATTCTTTAGCTTGATGGCCGTCATTCCGCTCTCTCTCGCGAACGCCTCCGCGACGAACGTCTTGCCCGTTCCCATCGGTCCGGTGAAGAGCAGGCCCATGGGACAGCGGTTTCGCCGCCCCTCGCGCATGTTCTTCGCGATCGTGGCAAGTTCTCGCTTCACCTCGTCGAGCCCGCCCACGACGTCAAACCCGTGTTGCGACTCGACGAATTCGATGAGGCCGAAACACTCACGCTCGATGATCTCTCGCTTGCGCGCAGCAACGAGCCGACCCACCTCGGCGCGCACGTCCTCGGCACGCGACGGCGACTCCCCGTCGGGCGCAATCAGACGGCGAACCTCCTCGAAACTCATACCCTTCGTGATCGCGGCAAGCTTCTGAGCGCGTTCGAGTACGGCAGGCGAAGGCGATGCCCCCTTCGCGAGCAACTCGAGAACGTAGCGCGTGCGATCTGCGTCTCCATCGACAGCGGCCGACGGCGTGAGGATCGACACGAGCTGGATGGCTTTCAGTCCGGCGGTGATTTCGGAGAGATGCTCCACGTCCGCGGCCGAAAGAGAAGGATCGGTATGAGCAACGATCTGCGCGCGCTCGGACTTGCTCGGCATGGACACGCGCACGGTTGCAACCCGCGGGTTGGAGACGATCCGCGGGTGGAGCTCGGAGAGGTTCTCGACGATGAGAACGATGATCGAATCGGCCCTCTCGAGGGTACGCAGAAGCGACCAGCGATGGATCGTCACGACGGCGGCTCGATCTTCCATCGTCGAGAACGAGGTATCGCCCGCAGGTGCAACGGTGTCCGCATACTCGAGGATCGCCGCGATCCGATCGTTCGTCGTGAACAGGCGCTCGATGAGCGGAAGCACCTTGGCCGGCTCGCGCTGCACGACGAGATCCTCGGCGCCGCGAAGATCGGCCTTGCGCTTCGTGAAGCGAACGCCGGTCGAGACGTTGTAGACGAGGATCGTGTCCTTCGTGCGAGCAAAGACGACCTCCGCAAGAAGCTCGGAGACGCCATACAGCTTGCCTTCGTAGAGGACGACGTCGTGAACGTTGCCGAAGAGCACGAACTGCGACGACTCCCCGCGGAGATAGCGTTGCCGCAGCTCCTCGCACCACGCAGGTTCGGACGCTAGAGCCGGCTTTGCTTCGCTTCGATTCGCATCTGCCATCATCGCCTCTCAGCCTCTTCGTCACCGCTCGACCGCGGTCATGAAATGCTCGGTCTCACGTGCCGTCTGCCGAATCGACTCGACGCCGTCGATGAGATCATCGAGCTGGCCGCCGAGCTCCGCGGGCGATCGCATCGTTACGATTTGATCGGCGAGAAGCCGAAACGTGTTCTCGATGAGATCGAGCTGACCGCGCGCAAGCTGCAGATCGCGAGCGATCTCGGCATACCTGTCGCGGCGCATCCCGAGCACGGCGAGATTCTTCTGCGCAACGGCGCGTCCTTCCTCGGCGCCCGCTTTGACGAGTTGCTCGAAGCGCCCCGTGTCCCGTTCGAGCTGCTGAACGTCGACCGAACCGAGATACATCAAGTACCGGACGCAGGTGGATTCGAGATCGACGAAACTCGTGACGAGCTGATCCAGCTTCGCGAGCTCCCGCCCAAGGAGATCTTGAGTCAATGCCGGATTGTCGCGAGCGAGCCAAAGGATCTGATCACGCGTGCTCTGGAGCGCATGGCAGCGATCGGCCTCCTGCGGCGGGAGCATCTTCAGCTTCGCGTCCAACTCCGCGGCGCGCGCCTTATCGAGCTCGCTCTGGTGGTACTTGTCGAACCACGTCTTTTGGAGCACCGTCGAGTCCGGCGCGAAGAGCATCCAGAGACTCTCGAGGCACGCACCGATGCCAGCGACCCACCAGTTCTGCGTTGCCGCTGCAACCGTGAAGATGCCGCCAAGCACGCTCAGGTTGTACGCGTTCATGAATGCATACTTCGCGTACGACGGCTTGTCCTTGTTGGAGCTCACGTGGACTCTTCAACTCGGCGCGTAGAGGGCATCGAGCAACTGCTCCTCGACGGCGCGAAACTCGCTCGCGAACTTGAGCGCCAGATCACGACGCTGGAAGTGAGGCATGTCGCACCGCCTGAGGATGCGTGCGGGACGATTCGTGAGCACGAACGCGGTGTCGCCAACGTAGACGGCCTCGGTGACGTCGTGGGTTACGAGAACGATCGTGTTGTCTTCCTTGCGCGAGATGTCGAGAAGCAGGCCTTGCATATCCCAACGCGTGTGGGGATCGAGCGCGCCGAAGGGCTCGTCCATGAGGAGCAGCTTCGGCCTGTTGATGAGCGTCCGCGCGATCGCCACGCGCTGCTTCATGCCCCCTGAGAGCTCCTTCGGGTAGCGCTTTGCAAAGTCCTTCAGCCCGACGAGCTCGATGTACTGCATCGCGAGCTCGTGGGTCTTGCTCTTCGCGATCCCCTGAAGGCGAAGGCCGTAGGCAACGTTCTCGAGGACCGTCAACCAGGCGAACGACGTGTACGACTGAAACACCATCCCGCGATCCCGACCGACGCCGTGGACCGATCTTCCGTCGAGCAACACCTCGCCTTTGGTGGGCGCAATGAGCCCCGCAATGCACTTGAGGATCGTCGATTTTCCGCAGCCCGAGGGCCCCAACAAAACGATGATTTCACCTACACCAGGCTTGTCCGCGACGGCCAGGCTCACGTCGCGGACGGCTTCGATGCTGTCGCCTTCTTGCGACCGATAACTCACCGAGAGATCGACGAGCTGGAACTTCGGCGGCTTGCCCAGCGCGAGTGCAGGCTCACTCATCGTGCTCTACCTCGCGCCAAGGGAAGAGGAGATCATTGATCACGCGAATGGTTTTGTCCGTAAGAATCCCAATCGCACCAATCACGAGAATACCCGAAAACACTTCGGCAGTTCGCAAGTGATTGCCGGAGAGCTGGATGAGATACCCGAGCCCCTGACGAGCGTTCACGAACTCGGCGAGGATGACGTACGTCCAAGAGATGGCGTTGAGCACGCGGAAGCTGTCGAAAATTTCGGGGAGCGCCGCGGGAACGAGGACGGTTCGAATGACTTGCAGGCGCGTTGCACCGAGCGTGAGCGCGGTTTGGACGAGCTCCTGAGGGACGGCGCGGATCGCGGAGACCACGACAGGCAACAGGTAGACGAACACGCCGAGGAACAAGAACGCGATCTTCTGCGCCTCATCGATCCCGAACCAGAGGATCAAGAGCGGAATGAACGCCGAGATGGGCATGTAACGCAGCGCCGCGGTGATCGGGTCAATCAAGCGCTCGATGGGATCGAACGTGCCCATCAGGATCCCGAGCGGCAGCGCGACGACGGCCGCTGCAAGGAACGCGAGCACGATTCGCGTCACGGACGCCACCAGCGCGTGGCCGAGCGTACCGTCGAGGATCATCCGGAGCGTGACCTGGGCGACGCGCGCGGGCGACGGCAGGAAAAGCTCTCCGATGATCGGGCGATTGCCCATGGTGAGAACCCACCACACGACGAGGAGTACCAGCGGCAACGCCAGCGTGAGCGGCAAACGAAGCCCCCGCGGCAACGGCCTGCGGATCGCCCATACCGACTCCGCCGGCGGCGTGCGGGGTTGCTCGAGCCGAGTCGCCGTTGGACTCGTTTTGCCTAGATCGCCATCCACTTCTTCACTCGACGTTGAGAATCACCCTGATCTCGGTCCGACGGTTTTGCATGCGCCCATCCTCGGTCGCGTTCGAAGCGATCGGCTTGTCGGAGCCGAACCCAGTCGTCTTGAAGCGCTTGTCGGGGATACTGAAGTTGTCGACCAGATACTTCTTCACCGCATCTGCCCGCGCCTTGGAGAGCACGCGATTCGTCTCCACCGAGCCGGTGTTGTCCGTGTGGCCCTCGATCGACAAGACGGTGTTGCCAAAGGCGATCATCGTGTCGCCGAGCGCGTCCAACGTGAAAAACGACCCATCCATGATCTTGTCGGAGCCGGTCACGAAGTGGATCGAGATCTGTTTGTTGACGATCGCGCGCTGCTTCGCAGGATCGACCTTCTTGGTCGCGTCGACCTTGAAGTCGTCCACCACCTTCTGCCCCGCGTACTCTTCGGCGATCGAAGCGACGAAGCGCGAATCCATCGCGTCCGTTGCTTCAACGACTTTGGAGATGACACCCTGTTTGCGCCATACGACGAACGCGGTGTCGAAGAGCGAGACGAACTGCGATCGCGCGTTCGATCCGAGTCCGAAGAAGAGCGCGTTGTCGGCGAAAGACGTGAGTTTGAGCCCGGCGAGCATGCCTGAGACGTCGTCCGCCGAAAGCTTCAGAGCCTTACCAACCACCTCGTTCGTGCCGCTCGGGTCCTTCGCCATGGCGTCGATGCCGTCGAACCAACCGTGCACGAAGTCGCGCAGAGTCCCCGGGTACTTGTCGACGATGTCCTGACGAGCAACGAGCGTGTCCGCGATGACGTTCGTGGCCGCCGACGTCGACACGAGCACGTGCGCATCGTTTCCTCGCGCCTGCACGCAGCCCGAGAGATCCGGCTCCCACGTGACGGCCGCATCCACCTGTTTGCCGCGGAAGGCCGCGGCAGCGAGCGGAGCCTCGTTGACGAAGACGAGGTTCTTCTCGATGCCCTTTTTGTCGTCGGGCGACAGGCCTGATTGATTCAAAAGATAGAGGAGCAGCCAATGCGAGGGTGTGTAGCGCGTCGTGGCGATCCTCTTGCCTTTGAGCGCCTCGATGCTGTTGATGGATTTGAGCGAGGCGATACCGTCACCACCGCGCGACCAATCCTGCTGAATGATCGCCTTGGCCTGGACGTTTTGCTCCGCGAGCGTCGAGGCTTCGCGGGCCCACGAGTCGACCGTGTCCCACATGACGTCCATCTGGCCGCTCACGAACGCCGTGAGTTTGGCGGCGGGATCTTCGAAGATCTTGAACTCGACGGCCAAGCCGTACTTCTCTTTGTAGATCGAGCCGTGCGCGTTCGCAGAAAACCCGCCATTGGCAACGATGCCAGGCGCGTGGCCCGCCCACGTGTTGATCCCGACGACGAGCGGCCGATTGAGTTTGCCCTGGCCGAGGCTCACGGGCGCAATGCCGTTGACGCGCGCCTTGCGGTCCGCGTCGTTTGCGGAACCGAGCGTCGCGAAGTCGTCTTTCGACAAGGGCGCGCGGCCTGCGTCAGACGCGGCGTTCTTGTCGGAGGGGTTGGCATGGGCCCACTCCTTCGCTGCTCCGCCGAACTTCGACCAGAGAACGATGCCGATCACGGCAACGAGGATGATTGCGATGAAGCCCTTGGCTAACGGCGTCAGTTTCAAGATAACTTCTCCGTACTCTCACATCGTCTTCGTTGCTGCCGCCTTCTTGGCTGCCGAAGCGGCCTTGAGTTCGGCCAGCTTCTGCTTTGCGCTGACTTCCCCCGATGACTGCCGGAGCGTGGCGAGACGCGTATCCAGATCGGTTTCTTTGAGCTCTTGGCTGAGATTCGCTTCGGCCACGGTGTTCTTGATGTGCGCCCGTACGTTCTCGAGTGCCTTGATCTCGTTGTCGACGCTGAGGCCGTCGAGCTGTTCGCTGATGCGAATGCGCGCCTGGGCATTTGCCATCTTCGCCAGCATGTTGTCTTTTTCCGCCTGGAGCTTGCGAATCTCGCTCTGCACGGTCATAAGCGCGCTCTTCGCGTTCGATGCGTCGTTCTGAGCCTGTTCGAGCTCCGTCTTCAGGTCGCCGATCTCGGCCTCCAGCGCCGCCTTCTTCTGGATCAGAACCGTGGCGAGATCATCCTGAGACGTCTCAACTGCCGTCGCGAGTTCGAGTTCGACCTGCGCGAGCTCCTTCGTGCTCTTGGTATGGCGCTCGGCGAGATCTTCGCGTCGCCGAATGATCGCCGCGGTCGCCTTCTTGAGTTGCGCATACTTTTCGACCATCGAGCCGATCGCGTTCTCGTACGCGATCTCCGGATGCTCCTTCTCGACATCGGAGATCCACAGGTTGACGAAGCCCCGCCACAGGTTAGCCAACCTCCCAAAGATCCCGCTCGACATTGCTCTCGCTCCTTGTTGGAAAAGTTTCCCGGTCCTCGGCTCACTTTGCCATTGGCTCGACGAGCTTCGGCGATTCCTTGACCACGCGCTCGACCGCAGCTTGTCCGAAGAATTCGAGGACAACCTGCACGCGCAGTTTTTCGTTGTTGCACGTGCGAACGAGCGCCTGCTGCTCGGTCACCTGCTGCTCCATAATCTTTTTGAGCTCGCCGATCTCCGCGGAGAGCTCCTCGATTCGCGCGTTGGACTCGGCCAGCACCGACTGCGTGTCGGCCTGCCCATGTTGGATATAGGCCTCGAGTGCCTGAATCTCCTGCGCTCCCGTCTCAATGATCTGTTCGATGGGGATACTGAATGCCTTGAGCGACGCCTCGACAATCTGTTTCTTGACGTCACGCGGCGTCTCGCTTGGAAGCGAATCGACAAGCGACAGTGCCTTTGCAACGCGCTCTTGCTCCGCGTCGCCGACTGAGGCAGCCCGATAAACAGCGGTGAAATCGACCACACCCGCTGCCGCCTTCGGGATATCGCCGTTCAATTTGGGAACGGCAGATACGGGCGCTTCCGGCTTCTTCAAAAAGGGCGTTTCCGGCTCCTTCGGAATATCGGCAGCGGCATACTTGGCGATCAGTTCCTCGGGAGTGTTTTCCGGCTTTGTCGCTTCGTTCTCGTCGACGACAAACCAGCCGAGCACCGTCTTTCCAAAGCTCTTGCCCTTTTCGCTGTCCGCCATTCGTTTCGACGGCAGGAAACCAAGATGGCCGAGATCTGTCAACGAGGATATGTCGCGTAAAACGATGGAGTGAAGTTTTCGGGTTGAGCGATAAAGTCGAAATTGGACTTAACGTGCGCGGGAAGGCCCTCTGCTCCCGTTCACCCGTTCAATTGGGTCCTGGCGACGACACCCGCCGCTGCCGACGGAAAGTCACTTACTTTACGCGCCTGCGCCAGTAGGCGGGCCGGCGCTTCGCGTGCGCCACCGCAAGCACGTCGATCTCGTCTCCGGCGACAAGGAAGACGACGCGATATGGGAACCGGTCCACCTTCGCTGAGCGAATGTCGGGCTCGTACAGCAACGGAGAGGTGTTTGGGGCTTCCTCGACACGTACGTAGTGCTTGTTGTAATAACGGACGTCCGCCGCGAGTTCGCGTGCGGCTGCCGGCCGGAACCGGATCACTTCTTCAGGAGGTCTCTCTGGACCTCTTCCCATGGGATGCCGGGCACCCTGGTACGAGCGTCCTCCGCGCGACGCTCGATTTCGTCACGGTCCTCGATCGAGATCCCCGGCCGAGGCTCAAGGCTGTCGAGCAGCGCGGCGGCGAGTTCCTCCCGCTCTGCGTCCGGGAGCTGCATGGCTTCTTCGAAGAGCTTGGCGGCGGCACCCATACACCAAAGATAGCGCACCGCCGGCACCGTAACGAGCCCCCGCACACGCGGCAGCGGTGCGTGTAAGCGCTGGTAGCGCGGGCGGACCAGCTTGGAACATGAGGCGATGACCGCCGATGTTCGTGGTTGGTGCGCGACGAGCGTCTCTTCAGCCAACGCGCGCCTGGCAACACGTGCATAACCGCGCTGTGCGCAACGCAGACGCTCGGTGAGCCCGCGAAGAACCAGAGCAAGGGCTGCGGCACCCTTCGACCTCGGCGCGGAGTCGTCGGCGCTCACGCATGGTCATCCGACCGGCATCCTTGCTGGAGGCGCGTTCGCATTTCTGATCGGCCGTCTCATGGAAGGCGCGTCGCTCCTGCATGCTGTTACCGAGACTCGTGCATTCGTTGCCACGAAGTCGAATTCGGACGAAACCACCTGCGCCATGGACGCCGCGTCGAAGCTCGCCGAGAGCCGAGGTGAGCCCACGCCGGAGAAGGTCGAGTCGGGCGACAGCGACTCGACCGGCAGCATGGCCGGTCAGCTCCTCGCGCTCATTGGCGGTCTCGAGGCGATCCCCGAGCGATGGCGAACGCGCGTCGAGCTTTGCGACATGCTCGATACCATCGCGGAGGATCTCGCGGCCGTGCGTTTCGGGGAGTTCGATACGAGCCAAAACCGGGACCGCTACCCCGGCTGGTAACACTGTCCGTCCATCGGCTCGAGCTGCATGTTCGCCGTGCTGCCGCTGCCGAGCTGGCCGTATTCGTTCATGCCCCAGCACTTGACACTGCCCGCGGTCATCAGCGCGCAGGTGTGCACGTCTCCACGCCTATTTGCGTGGCGATCGACGCAGGGGAAGAACATGCCATACCGATGCCATGCGGCGACATTCCTTCGTTCGAAGGCACATGGGATCCAGACGCAAAACGAAGAGTTCTCGCTTGCGATCGATGGCTCCGAACAACGACGTCCGCAATTCAATAAAGTTTATCCCATCGGGTGTCGGGCGTGGAACGACCCAATCCGGTCGCGAGATCGCGAACGTTCGACCCTTGAAGGTTACGTCAAACTTTGATTCTTTTGAGTGATAGACAATTTTCGCACCTGGACAGTTGATATGTTCCGGCTCGTTGGGGTCCGGATGTTCCCCGTTCTGTTCTCTCCCGAACCAGCGAGCACCATCCGAGGTGCATGGTTCGAGTGGGTGGGATTTGCCATAGCCAAACGCCTCGTTGCGCAGTTCTTTATTCACCTCTCGAACGCGTGACTGAACGTCCGCTGCAAGCTTGTTGAATGCTTTCTCCGGATCTCCCGCAGCAATCCCTTCCTTCTTTGCATTCAAAAAGGAACCGATGCTCAAGGGAGGCATCATTATTTCAACGGGCGTATCGTCCCGCACAAGATGCCCCATAAGTGTCAAATTTGGGATCGGCCATCCGAGGGATGGATACTGTTGGTAGACGACCAGTCTCTCACCATCTTCCGAGATCGCAGGCAGCCCCACCACATGAAATTCCCACGGAGGTCCCTCCACGACGCTGCGTTCAAAGTCCTCGCGATTGAGCCTGGCGGGGACAAACACCACGCGTGGCGAATCCTTGGATTCGTCGAGATCTGCGAGATCTTCTTCGGTCGTCCCCTCCTCCTCTGCTTTTTGCGGCTCCTTGACACTCTGAAGCCCTGCATCCACCTCGAGCGGGGCAACAGGCCCCGCGATGGTGCTCACGTCCACCTTGTGGACCACCATTGTCGTGTGGGTGTCACCACGTTGGAGGCGGTCACCACACCCCATAACGGCAGATACCGAAAGCAGTATCCTGATGGTCCTTCGTTTCATGTTGTTCACACCTCGTGGATGGATTCGAACCAATGAATACGACGTCTATTGGGGAGGTTGACGCAGGGGAAGGGTGTGCCATCTCGAATCCAGGTAGCACCAGTCTCCACCGCCAAGACATGTGGGTTGCATGTTCAAAACGAAGAGACCTCGCTCGCGATCGATGGCTCCGAACACCGACGTCCGCAACGGGACGTCGTTCTGTCCGTCTGCTGTTGGACGCGGAATAGCCCAATCCGCACGCCCAACCGTGAACGTTCGTCCTTCGAAGATCACGTCAAACGTTGGGACCTTGGGATGATGGGCAATCTTCGCACCAGGACAATCGATTTGCTCCGGTTCGTAGGGATCCGGATCTTCTTGGTTATTCATTCTCGCGAGCCAATCGTGATCGTCTGTCGTGCATCGCTCGAGCGGGCGAAGCGCCTCGACACGTAGTCTCTTGTTCACATCCCGAATGCGTGCACGAACCACGGATTTGAGCTTGTCAAACGTTCGCTTGGCCTGCTCTGGTGTCCCTGCATCCAGTCCTTCATGTTTTGCGTCTCCGAATTCGCCCTCATCCAAGATGGATATCTCTTCGATGGGAGCATCGTTCAGCACACGCCGCCGTACAATCTTCAAATTCGGAATTTGCTGAAAGATCGACGAAATCGTCTCGTCCACCAAAACGCTGCGCCCATCTTCCGAAATCGCAGGGAACCGAACTGCGCGGAGTTCCCATGCGGGCCCCTCCTCCTTGTAGGGTTGGCTGCCTCCGAGATCTTCGTAATTGTAATCAGCATCGATAAAGACGATACGCGGCGAACCGGTGGTCTGGTCCAGATCGGCCTCCGTGGGTGTCCCCACATTTTCGTCTTCGGAGACCGTTGGAGTCTCGTGCCCTGCTTCCAAGGCCACCGGCGCTACGACGAGAGGCCCGCTACCTTGAAGTCGGTCCCCACAGCTTGCGATGCATGCGACAAGCCCTGCCGAGAGTAGCCACCCAATGGCTCTTCGTTTCATGTTGTTCTCACCTGTTTTTATATAGCGGCCCCAACTGCATAGGACAGCGCCATCTCAGAGCGAGTTCGCCAGCCGTCGCGAGCGAATCGAGGCTAGGGCGGAGCGCGAGGAGCCCGCGAAAGCGTACTTATCGTACGTGCGCAGGCACCGCAGCGCCCACCTGAGGTCCCGCCGTAGGCGGGCCGACAGCGCCGAAGGCGCCATCGAAGCGAATCGATTTCGCGCAGCAGGCTGACGAACACGCTCTCAGGCGCCTGCCACCTCGACGCGATAGGCGCCCGCGCCCTCGTCGTGCACGATGACGGCTCGACCGGTGAAGCGCTGGAGGAGATCGGCATGCGTGCGAAGATGCTCGGTCGGCGTGACTGTCCGGAACGCGCCGCCTGTGCCGAGCGCCATCGGCAAGACGAGTTGGTCGGCGAGATGCGCGCCCACGGGAACGCCTGCGTCGAGCCACGCGCGAACCTCGCGCGCGAGACGGGCCGCCACGTCCTCGGCACGCACGCCGCGCTCGCCGAAGCCAGAGAACACCTCCGTCACGTTCTCTGCTTCCACCGTCGCGACGAGCACGTTGCCGGGGCCTTCGCTCTCTACCGCCTCGGGCCGCGCGTCGGCGTCTTGCCATTGGAGAAGATGCACGAGCGTGTCGATCTCGCGGCGCGCGACGTGCGGTGGGACGCGCGACGAGAGCGCCCGGACGCGCGTGGTCCGAATCGCGCCGCGCGCAGTGAGCACGAGTTCGCCGAGGCGCGCGCACGGCTCGATCGCCGTGCGCACGAGGCCGCCACCCGCCGGATGGAATCCGACTCGTACGAGCTCGGATGACGCGATCGCGCCCATACGACGGAGGAGCGGCAGATACGCCTCTTCGAAAAATGGATAGGGCGGCGAGAGCGGGTTGTGCGTGCCTCCCGCGATCTCCACCACGGCGGGCCCGGTCGCGAAGAGCAGCGCGGGGACGATCGTCTGGAGGACGAGCATCGCGCTCCCTGCCGATCCGATGTCGAAGCGGTACGATCCGCCTCGCACCGCTCGCGGCGCGAAGGTGACCGTGCGCGAGCCGAGTTCGTCGCCGATCACCTCCGCGCCGGACACGGCCTGGGCCGCGCGGAGGGCGGTCAGGTGCTGCCGGAGGAGCCCCGGCTTCTTGCGCCCGGCGCGTACGTTCTCGATCGTCACCGGCGTCGCCGTGATCATCGCGAGCGTGAGCGCTGTACGCACGATCTGACCGCCGCCTTCACCGCGCGAGCCGTCGATGACCATCATGACCGTCTACCCTTTCACACACACCACTTGACGGAGCTCGTGCACCACGTCCACGAGCTCCTTCTGCGCCGCCATGACGGCCTCGATCGACTTGTACGCCATCGGTGTCTCGTCGATCACGTCCGCGTCCTTGCGGCACTCGATTCCCTCCGTCGCGCGCACGTGGTCCTCGACGGTGAAGCGCTTGCGCGCTGCCGTGCGGCTCATCGACCGCCCCGCGCCGTGGCTGCACGAGCAGAGCGCACGCGGCTCGCCCTTTCCGCGCACGATGAACGAGCGCGCCCCCATGCTGCCGGGGATGATCCCGAGCTCGCCCTCGCCCGCCCGCACCGCACCCTTGCGCGTCACCCACACGTCCTCGCCGAAGTGACGCTCGGACACGACGTAGTTGTGATGACAGTTCACCGCGACCTCACCGCTCGAGAACGGAGGGATCTTCGGCGTCGCCGCCATCGCCTCGAGCACCGCCGCCATCATCAGCTCGCGGTTCACGAGCGCGAAACGCTGCGCCCAGCCGACCGCGCGCACGTAGTCGTCGAAGATCTCCGAGCCCTCGACGACGTACGCGAGATTGGCGTCGACCGACGCCCGGCGATCCTCGCGCAGCATGTCCTCTTTCGCCCGTGCGATGTACGTCGAGCCGATGCGGTTGCCCACGCCGCGCGAGCCGCTGTGGAGCATCACCCAGACGCGGTTCGCCTCGTCGAGGCACACCTCGACGAAGTGGTTACCCGTCCCGAGCGTGCCGAGGTGGTTCGCGTCGTTCCCGACGCCGAGACGCGGGCACCGCTCGACGAGCTCACGGTAGCCTGGCTCGAGGTTCGCCCACGCCGCCGCCGCGCGCGGAGGCAAGTTCGCCCACGCGCCGCGATCGTCCCTTCCGCCGTTGCCCGAGCGCCCGTGCGGGACGCGCTTCTCGATCGCCGCGCGCACGGGCGCGAGGTCCGAAGGCAGATCTTCCCCGCGAAGCGTCGTACGGACCGCCATCATCCCGCAGCCGAGATCCACGCCGACGGCCGCCGGAATGATCGCGCCGCGCGTCGCGATGACGCTCCCGATCGTCGACCCTATGCCGGTGTGCACGTCCGGCATGATCGCGACGTGCGATACGATGGGCACGCGGGAGAGATTGTCGATCTGCGCGCGCGCCTCCGCCTCGAACGGCACGCCATCGGTCCACGTGTAGACCGGCGCGCGGTGTTGATCCTCGTTGTCCGTCGTCGTCATGAGCGGTTCCATCGCCACACACTAATGCAGCGCATGTGCCGCCACAGCCTCACGAAATTCCGTCGTTTCCGATCGGGAGGAAGCGGGGATTTTATTCGTTAGGATAATGCATTATCTTACCGGCGCATGGCCCGCGGATGCGTCGTCTTCTCCGTGCTCGGAACGAACCTCGACGCCGGAGTAGGCAAGAAGCGCTGGGATCGCTGGCGCCCGACCGTCGGCCTCTGCCAGCAGGAGGACCTGCTGGTGACGCGGCTCGAGCTGCTCCACGGCCGCGAACACACCGCGCTCGCCGAGACCATCGCCTCGGACATCGCGCACGTGTCCCCGGAGACGGTGGTGCGGCGCGTGCCCTTCGAGCCGAAGGACGCGTGGGACTTCGAAGAAGTCTTCGGCGCCCTGCACGACATCGCGAGCTCGTACTCCTGGAAGACGGATCGCGAGGACTACCTCGTGCACATCACGACGGGGACGCACGTCTGCCAGATCTGCCTCTTCCTCCTCACCGAGGCGCGCTACCTGCCGGCGAAACTCCTTCAGACGTCACCTCCACGCAGGAGCGCGCGGAACCCGACGGTGGGCACGCACAACGTCATCGACCTCGATCTCTCGCGCTACGACCGCATTCTCTCTCGGTTCAAGGAGGACCAGCGCAAGGGGCAGTCGATCCTGAAGAGCGGCATCGCCACGAAAAACGCTGCCTTCAACACGATGATCGCGCGCGTCGAGGAGATCAGCGTCGCGTCGCGCGCACCCATCCTTTTGCTCGGCCCGACGGGCTCGGGCAAAAGCCAGCTCGCCAAGCGCATCTACGCGCTGAAGAAGGCGCGACGGAAGCTCGCCGGACCGTTCGTGGAGGTGAACTGCGCGACGATCCGCGGCGACGGCGCGATGTCGGCGCTGTTTGGCCATTCGAAGGGCGCCTTCACGGGCGCCGTCTCCGATCGCGAAGGGCTCCTGCGCCGCGCGGACGGCGGCGTGCTGTTCCTCGACGAGGTCGGCGAACTCGGCGACGACGAGCAGGCGATGCTCCTGCGCGCCGTCGAGGAGCGCGCGTTCTATCCCGTCGGCTCGGACCGCGAGGTGAAGAGCGACTTCGAGCTCGTCGCCGGGACGAACAAGGATCTCGAGCGCAGCGCGGCTCGGGGGGAGTTCCGCGCCGATCTGCTGGCCCGCATGAACCTCTGGACCTTCCGGCTGCCCGCCCTCCGCGAACGTCCCGAGGACATCGAGCCCAATCTGGACTACGAGCTCGACGCCGCGGGACGCGAGATCGGCAAGGTCATCACGATGAGCCGCGAAGCGCGCGCCCGCTATCTGGTCTTCGCGACCTCGCCCGAGGCGATCTGGCCGGGGAATTTCCGCGACCTCGGCGCGAGCGTCACCCGTATGAGCACGCTCGCTCCCGGTGGTCGCGTGACGGTTCCGCTCGTGGACGAGGAGCTCGTACGCCTGCGTCTGCTCTTCGCCGCCTTCGAGGACAACGCCCCCGAGACCATCGCCGAGGACCACGTCAGCGCCGTGCTCGGTAAGGCGAAGGCGAACGCACTCGATCGCTTCGATCGCGTTCAGCTCGAAGAGACGCTCCGCATCTGCCGGCGGTCCGCGTCTCTGTCCGAGGCCGGGCGGCTCCTCTTTGCGGCCTCGCGCGCGCTGAAGACGAACATCAACGACGCCGACCGCCTCAGAAAGTATCTCGCCCGCTTCGAGCTCACCTTCGCCGCGGTCAAGAGCACTCCCGGCGAGGTTATCTAATTGTATCGTTGTTTATCCAAAATAATAAATATCGTGAATGCCTTGCCTGCGTGTTCCGGCGGTTTTCACGTGGATTCTCGTCGGCGCGCCGGATGGCACGCTCCGTGGATAAGGGACCTGCATCGCCTGCTCGTTCGAGCGGGCCGAATCAGGAGCCGTCCCCATGAACCGCTCGTATACCCGTCACCTCGTGCCCGCTCATGCCCCCCAGTCCGCGCCTTGTCGCGACGATCAGGTGCAGAACGGCACGGGTGGTTACGTCTTCGCGCTCGACGCGTGGGCGCGCCTCGACCGCTTTCTCGTCCTTGGATGCGAGGGAGGTACGTACTACGCTTCCGAGCGCACGTTGACCGAGGACAACGCGCGCGGCGTCCTCGAGTGCCTCGCTCTCGACGGACGCCGCACGATCGAGCGCATCGCCGAGATCTCCGCCTCCGGCCGTGCGCCCAAGAACGATCCGGCGATCTTCGCGCTCGCCCTCGCAGCGTCGCTCAGTGATGCGCCGCTCAAGGCGGCGGCGTTCGAGGCGATGCCGCGTGTGTGTCGCACGGCGACGCACCTCTTCCAGTTCGTGCGCGATGTGCGCGCGTTCCGCTCGTGGGGACGCGGCCTCCGTCGCGCGATCGGTCGCTGGTACACGGCGATGTCGAGCGAGCGGCTCGCGCTCCAAGTCGCGAAGTACGGTCAGCGCGTTGGCTATGCGCACCGCGATCTCCTCCGCCTCGCACACCCCAAGGCGCCGTCACCTGCACATGACGCGATCTTCCGCTGGGCGACGGGAGGTGGATCGAGCGCGCTCGATCGTCCGTCGAAGCACGGCGCGGCAATTGAAAGGTCCGCTCTCCCGTCGCTTCTCGATGCCTTCGAGGCCGTTCGCGCAGCCAAGACGTCATCGGAAGTCGTCTCGCTCGTGCGCCGGCACCGCCTCACGCACGAGATGGTGCCCTCCGAGTGGAAGGACGACGTCCGCGTGTGGGCAGCCCTCGTCGAGGAAATGCCTCTCACGGCGCTGATCCGCAACCTCGGAAAGATGACGGCCGTGGGTCTCCTCCGTCCGCTCGCCGAGTCGACCCGCAAGGTAGCGACGCGCCTTCGATCGAAGCCTCTTCTCCGCTCGGCGCGAGTCCATCCGCTCTCGGTTCTCGCGGCGCTGAAGGTCTACGCGCAGGGCCACGGAGAGCGAGGGAAGCTTCGCTGGGAGCCCGTTCGCGAGATCTACGACGCGCTCGAAGACGCGTTCTACGCGGCATTCGCACTGGTGAAGCCCACGAACGTGCGTCACCTCCTCGCGCTCGACGTGTCGGGCTCGATGACGTGCGGCGAGATCGCCGGGATGCCGGGGATGAACCCGCGCGTTGCGAGCGCGGCGATGGCAATGGCAACGGCGCGCACCGAGCCTCACCATCACTTCGTCGGTTTCTCGCACGAGATCGTGTCCCTCGACATCTCGCCGCGGTCTACGCTCGAAGCAACCATCCATGCAATCGAGCGCGTGCCCATGGGCGCGACCGACTGCGCACTGCCGATGCTTTACGCGAAGGCGAACAAGCTGCCCGTGGACGTCTTCATCGTGTACACGGACAACGAGACGTGGTTCGGAGCGGTTCACCCGTTCCAAGCACTTCGCGATTACCGCGACGCGACGGGCATCCCAGCGAAGCTCGTCGTCGTCGGTCTCACCGCGACCGAGTTCTCGATCGCGGATCCGAATGACGCCGGAATGCTCGACGTCGTCGGCTTCGATGCTGCTGCGCCGGCGCTGATCGCCGATCTCGCTGCCGCATGACTCGTACGGCCGCCACGAAACGCGGGCGGCCTCATGTGACCTTAGCTCAGTGGTAGAGCACGTAAAACTCCGCCTCTCACCCCTTGTCCGCGCTGCGGGCCGAAGAGAGGCGGTTATCCTTCCGATGGACGAGGTCGCGGGTTCGAGTCCCGCAGGTCACACCGCACAAAACACCTATCGGCAGCGGGTTGGTTGGAACGGGGACGTCTTACTCAGGGGAAGGCCTGAATCGTGACCTTCACGCGCCCCGAGGCATCGTTGTAGATGACGACCGCGCTTGCCCCAAGCCCGCCGACCACGCCGGGAGACGAGGCGTTCGCCTCGATGGAACGCCCCATCGGAATGCTCGGCGCTCCAAAGACATATTGCTGGAGAACGACCGTGTTCCCATTCATCCAGTCTTGGGCGGCGATATAGACATTGCCTCGAACGTCACTGGAGACCGCTCCCTGCCAGGGCTGGAAGCTCATCACTCCCGGGATCGACTCCACCGCGGTCGGGTCGGAGGTCGGAAGCGCATAGAGGTCGGAGTCGGTATTTCCGGATCCGGCGACGT
>Ga0123357_10000602_pt1 | contig 35567 bp, 33 predicted proteins | sample TergutEmb28metaG_FD_89873 | JGI IMG/M metagenome (GOLD analysis project Ga0123357, IMG submission 89873) | Embiratermes neotenicus P4 segment gut microbial communities from Petit-Saut dam, French Guiana - Emb289 P4 | ecosystem: Host-associated > Arthropoda: Insects > Digestive system > Gut ... | reverse complement strand
CGATTTCGTATTTTTCAACAAATTTCAAAAATGCTAATTCAATCAGAAATAGACATTTGGCGCAAATTCAGATATGGGCATTTTGACCGATTTTGGGGTCAAATGACCTTATCTACGCAGTTCTGTTAGTGGGCGAAGCATTTTCTACCCCGAGCTGCGCTGCGCTTGCACGGGGTTATCAATGTGTAAGACCTACGGTCTTGCTTTTGGAAATGCGTCCATAAGCTGACATAATAAAATTTTTTCAAATTGAACATGATTTTAATTTGTTAAAGTAGAAATAAGAAAAATATTTTTGCACTAAATATTGGATGGAATAACAAAAAACGTGACAACGAAACAAATTGTTAACTCTCAACTTTCAACTCAATCCTAAAAGTCGTCCCTTTCCCCAATTCCGATTTATGAACATAAATTTTACCTTTCTGATACGATTCGATAATGCGCCTGACCAACGATAATCCCAAGCCCCACCCTCGTTTTTTAGTTGTATAACCCGGATGAAATATCGAATCGAATTTTGATTTTGGGATGCCTTTTCCGGTATCGGAAATATCCATGACCACTTTTTTACCTTTCAGGAAAGCGTGAATTTTGATTTCACCCTGTCCGTCCATAGCATCCACGCCATTTTTAATCAGGTTTTCAAGCGTCCATCCGAAAAGCGATTCGTTCATCAGGATAATAACCGGTTCATCCGGTAAATCGGTGGAAATCGTCACTTTGGAAGAAATCCGCTTGCCCATGTATTCCACAGCATTTTCAATGGCAGTAGCCAAATCCATAGATTCCGGTTCGGCATTGGAACCGATTTTGGAAAAACGTTCGGCAATGACTTTCAGGCGCTGGACGTCTTTGTCCATTTCGTTAAGCAGTTTTGTGTCGATTTCTTTCGTTTTAAAATATTCTACCCACGCCATTAAGGAAGAAATCGGGGTTCCCAGCTGGTGCGCCGTTTCTTTCGATAAGCCAACCCAAACCCGGTTCTGTTCGGCCCGCTGAGCGCTCGTTAACGCCAAAAATGAAATGACAATAAAAATGAAAACAACAGTCAACTGGACAATGGGAAATAAGCGTAGCCGTTTCAATACGGTCGAGTCGTCGTAATACACATACAGATTAAGATTTTCATTCTCTCCGATGGGTGTAGAGATGGTAATCGGGGCATGGTTACCGGCAAATTTTGACAATTGTTTCTTCAGAAATGAGTCGGAGTTTTGTTCCGGAACAAGGATATTTCTCTTATCAACTATCTCTCCCGAATCGTCGGTGATTATCACCGGAATAGTTGTATTATCCTGAATTATTTTCAACAAGTGCTCTTTATAAGCAGAAAAGGCTTTCGCTTCTTCTTTTTCCAGCCCTTCAAATTCGGGTTGCATGGAAAGTAAGGCAACGGATTCTGCCCATATCTTGATTTTTTTATGTTCCTCTTCTTTCAATTGGTTAACCAACGTGTTGGTAACCCAAACCGAAGCTATGGCAATAATTGCAGCAGTGGCAATGAAAAAATACCGGAACGTACGGCCGGATCGATATTCGTTAGGCATAACCGCTTCCTTTATAATTCTACAACTACAGGCGCATGATCCGAAAAAAACGCTTCCTGACGGATAGCCGCCTGTTTCAACCGGTTCTTCAATGATTCGGTAACAATATGATAATCAATTCTCCAGCCGATGTTTCTTTCACGCGAGCCGGCACGGAAACTCCACCAACTGTATTGTTCGGGGGCTTGATTAAATTCCCGGAAAGTATCAACAAATCCCAAGCCGATAAAGCGGTCGAACCATTCGCGTTCTTCGGGTAAAAATCCGGAAACGTTGGTGTGGCGTTCGGGACTGTTTATGTCGATCGGTTTGTGGCAAATATTATAATCGCCGCAAATGAGCAAATTCGGACGTTCTTTGCGCAGTTCGAGCAAATAAGCGGTAAAGGCTTCCAGAAATTCCATTTTGACGGCTTGACGCACATCGCCCATCGTACCCGAAGGAATGTAAACGCAAACGACTGTTACATCGCCGAAATCAGCGCGAACCACCCTGCCTTCCTTATCAAATTCAGGGCGATTGATTCCAATAGAGTAAAAATCAGGTTTTTGCTTACTGAATATAGCTACGCCGCTATATCCTTTTTTCACAGCCGAATGAATAATCGCATACTGATAACCCAAGCTCTGTAAGGTAATCGTATCAATTTGCTCCGGTTGCGCTTTCGTTTCCTGAACGCAAAACAGGTCGGGATTTTCCTTTTCTAACCAGTCAAACAATCCCCTGTTTATCGCCGAACGGATTCCATTTAAATTAAGTGAAATGATTTTCATGTATATAATATTTATTATCAATTATTTACAACATTATTATGATCTTCCGGCTCAATATGAATATCCACCGTAGCCGGAAATTTAATTGAATCTTTTATCTGACGCTCTACCTTGTCGGAAATATCGTGCGCCTGCTTCAACGTAAGTTCCGATTTCAGGTGCAAAGAAACCATAACAAAATAACCTTCGCCGGAAGAACGAATTTTTAAATCGTGATAGCCGAGTATTTCCGAGTTGGAATCTAAAATTTCCAGCGTCGTTTTCGTAATAGCGGGAGGCGCAGCATCAAGCAGGGAATCAATCGCCCGTTTTGACAATTGTATGGAAATTACAATGACAATAACAGCCACTATCAGACCGGCAATCGAGTCGGCAATAATAAATTTACCGCCTATTTGCGCGAAGATAAGACCGATTAAAACAACCAAAGAACTTAAAATATCGGTCGAAAAGTGAAGGGCGTCTGCTTCTATCGCCTGATTGTTGTATTTTTTAGCCACCCGTTTCAATGCGCCGGCACGCCATAAGTCAACGATAATAGCCAATATAACAACAATATAACTCCACAGCGTCACGGTTACTTCTTCTCCATGCCCTGTCAAGCGTTGGATTGCTTCGTGAATAATCCATCCGCAGGTAGCCAGCAACAAAATGGCTTCGATCAGCGCAGAAAAATTTTCCACCTTTCCATGCCCGAAATTATGCTCCTTGTCTGCCGGTTTATCGGCAATGCGCACGGCAAAAAAAGTAATCAGCGCCGCCACCAAATCCAATCCAGAATGTAGCGCTTCCGACAATATCCCCAAGCTATTGGTGGAAATTCCTACAATAAACTTTATAGCAGTAAGAAACAATGCCGCAAAAACCGAAAGCAACGTCACTTTGAATTTCTCATCATATTTCATCATCAGCAACTAATTATTTACCATTTATCGTGTACCGTGTACCGTTAACCGTGTACCACTATTATTCCAAATAAGTATATCCATAAAGCCCCGATCGATAATTGGAAAGAAATTCCCTTCCTTCTTCTACCGAAATTTTCCCTTCTTTCATAGCGGAAGTAACCCATGATTCTACGGTTCGAACCAATTTTTTCGGACTGTACTGCACGTATTCCAAAACATCGGCAATTGTTTCTCCATCAATGATTTGTTCAACCTGATACCCGTCTTTATCCACAGAAATATGGACGGCATTCGTATCGCCGAATAAATTATGCAAATCGCCCAAAATCTCCTGATAAGCGCCAACCAGAAAAACGCCGATGTAATACGGTTCTTTTTTGTTCAGCGAATGTACCGGCAGGTGATAGGTATAATTTTTCATATTGATGAAATTGTCAATTTTACCATCCGAATCGCAGGTAATATCCTGTAACGTTGCCGTACGGTTGGGTTTTTCATCCAAACGCGAAATCGGGACGATAGGAAAGACCTGGTCAATCGCCCACGAGTCGGGCAACGATTGGAAGAGGGAAAAATTGCAAAAGTACTTGTCGGGCAACATCTTGGATATTTTACGAAGTTCTTCCGGCGCATGTTTCATATTCATCGCCATCTGGTAAACTTCCCGCGCAATCGACCAATACAGTTTTTCGACTTGGGCGCGGGTAACCAGGTCTAACATTCCCAAACTGAACAAGTCGAGCGATTCTTCCCTGATTTGCTGGGCGTCGTGCCAAGTTTCAATCAGGCGGGGTTGATTCATTTCATCCCACAGCTCATATAATTCTTTTACCAATTCGTGCGCATTTTCCGGTAATTTTTCATCTTCCTCCCACTCAGGCAAGGTTGTTGTTTCCAATACCTGAAATACCAGAATCGAATGATGAGCCGTCAGCGAACGTCCCGATTCGGTAATGATGTTGGGTTGTGGAATATTATTTTTGATACAGGCATCGACCAACGTAGAAATGGAGTCGTTGACATATTCCTGAATCGAATAATTCATGCTGCTTTCGCTGACGGACGAACGGGTGCCGTCGTAATCGACGCCCAGTCCTCCGCCAATATCAACAAATTCAATGCCATAACCTAAATTACGCAGTTGAACGTAAAACTGGGAAGCTTCGCGTAAGGCATTTTTAATGCGGCGTATTTTAGTCACTTGGCTGCCAATATGGAAATGAATCAGTTTCAGGCAATCTTCCATTTTGTTTTTATCAAGGAAATCAAGCGCTTCGAGCAGTTCGCTCGACGACAGTCCGAACTTACTGACGTCGCCACCCGATTCTTCCCATTTGCCGCTGCCTGCGCTTGCCAATTTAATGCGAATACCGATATTGGGACGAATCCGCAACTTTTTTGCCAGTTCGGCAATCAATTTCAACTCGTTGAGTTTTTCAACGACTATAAATATCCTTTTGCCCATTTTCTGGGCTAAAAGAGCTAATTGCACATAATCTTCGTCTTTATAACCGTTACAGATAATCAACGAATCGTCGCTGGTATTAATCGCTAAAACGGCGTGAAGCTCAGGTTTTGAACCGGCTTCCAATCCCATGTTGAATTTTTTTCCATGACTGACGATTTCTTCCACCACCTGCCGCATCTGGTTGACTTTTATCGGATAGATGATGAAATTTTGAGCCTGATAGTCATATTCCTCAGCGGCAATTTTAAAACATTTGGATATTTTCTCAATCCGGTTGTCTAAAATATCGGAAAAACGAAGCAAAACGGGCGCTTCAAGATCCTTGAGAATCAATTCGTCCATCAATTCTTTCAAATCCACAGCTGCCTCATCTTTTTTGGGAGTAACTGTAATATGTCCTTTTTCATTAATAGAAAAGTAATCCAAACCCCAGCCGTAGATATTGTATAACTCGGCTGAATCTTCAATACGCCATTTTCTCATTGCCACAGTATGTTAAATTATTCGTTTTTTTCAGGGCGAAATTACAAATAATATTTTAACCGGCAAATAGTGGTTAGTGATTTTCTTGAAAGACTTTTATTGATTTATAAATAAAAAATTATAATTTTGTCGCAAAATAAATGCACAAATGTGAATAATATTGAAATGGCAAACAAAAAAGCGCTTACCGCAGAAGCTCAGTCGAAGTTAACTCCCGACGCAGTGATCGCAATCCTTAAGCAGGGCAACGAAGCATTTGCCAACAATAATCTTAAGGTAAATGACAGCATGGAACGAATGCCTGATGCTGCTGACGGACAATATCCCGAAGCTGTAATATTGTCGTGTATCGATTCCCGCATTCCGGTGAAAGATATTTTTCAGTGCGGCATCGGCGATATTTTTGTAGCCCGTGTTGCCGGTAATATTGTAAATCCCGATATGTTGGGAAGTATGGAATTTGCTTGCAAGGTATCAGGAGCTAAATTAGTCGTGGTAATGGGACATGAGCATTGCGGCGCTATCAAGTCGGCGATTGACGATGTGAAAATTGGAAATATCACCGGATTATTAGACAAAATCAAACCGGCTGTAGAACAATCAAAAGTAGGCTTTAAGGGAGAAATGACTTCAGCCAATGATGAATTTCTTGAAACGGTTTGCCATGCCAACATTGAAATGGCGGTGAACCAAATTCGTAAAGAAAGCCCGATACTGAAAATAATGGAAGACAATGGCGAAATCAAAATTGTTGGAGCCATGTATCACTTAAATACCGGAAAGGTTAAATTTTTTTAATTATGAATATTGAAGAACTTCGTGAATATTGCCTGTCGCTAAAAGAGATTACCGAAAGTTTTCCTTTTGACGACGTTTCGTTGGTTTTTAAAGTATTGAACAAAATGTTCGCCCTGATTCCAATTGATGCGCCTGAATTATGCATTGCCTTGAAATGCGACCCTGAAAAAGCGCTTGAACTGCGGGAAGAATACGCATGCGTAGAACCGGCTTATCATTTCAATAAAAAATATTGGAATATGATTTATTTGAACCGGCAAATGAACAACGAAACTGTAAAGTTTTGGATTCGACATTCCATTGATGAAGTCGTAAAGAAATTACCCAAACAAGTGCAGCATGAATATTATTCATGTTGAAACGCTCGCCTCAACCAATTCATACTTAAAAGAATTGGCTCATAAACAGGTTCTTGAAGAAGGGACGGCAGTAGTAGCCAACAATCAAACGGAAGGGAGAGGTCAACGGGGAAATTCGTGGGAATCGGAAGCAGGAAAGAATATTGCTTGCAGCATCCTTTTATGCCCTTCATTTTTACCGGTTCAACGTTTTTTTCTACTTTCGGAGGCAATCGCGTTAGGCGTAAAGGAAACATTGGATGCTTATATCGGCGGGATTACGCTCAAATGGCCGAATGATGTCTATTACGGCGAGCGAAAACTTGCAGGTATATTGATTGAAAATGAATTAACCGGCAACGAATATAGCTTGTCGGTTGCCGGAATTGGATTGAATATCAATCAGGAACGTTTTTTAAGCAATGCTCCCAATCCGGTTTCTCTGAAACAGATTACCGGTCGGGAGCATGATACGGAAACGCTGCTAAGGGAAATGGTTGAAAATATTTTATGCTGCTATGAACGATTGAAAGCTGGAGATACAGAGCATATTATCCGAATGTATCACGATGCTTTATATCGCAAAACCGGCTTTCATCGCTATGAAGATAACGAAGGAATATTCTACGCTTGCATCGATCGGGTTTCCGATGACGGTTTATTACATCTTGTTACCGACCGGAATGAAGAACGCAGCTATGCTTTTAAAAGTGTCCGGTTTGTATAATTGGCAACGTGCATGTCCAAGTCATATCCTGTCCAACACTTTCTGTATCAACTCATCGAACGACCCTTTATAATTGGTGTTCATTCCTCCGGAATAGCGGCCGGCAATAATCAGGCAAGCCGTCAGCGCCTTGTGTCCCATCAGACCGGCTAAAGCGGCTAACGCTGCGCTTTCCATCTCGTAATTCGCTATCTTCAAGCCGTTGTAGTCGAACGATTCAATCAACTGATTCATTTCCGGATGAGTTAACCCCAAGCGGACATGCCGCCCCTGCGGGCCATAAAATCCGCTTGCAGAAATCGTTATTCCTTTTATCATGTCGAAACCGATATGTTCTAACAGCTCTTTATCGGAAGAAACAAAATAAGGTTTCGCCAATAAATCGTTCCAACGGGTATGCGCTATAAAACGAAAGAATAATTCTTTGTTAACGATCTGTTCGCCATTTTCATAAAAGAAAATCAAGCCGTCCATTCCCATAGAAATTTCCGAAACAACATAAGCGCCTATCGGACAAAAAGGTTGCAGTCCGCCGGATGTTCCTATCCGCACCAGCGTCAGTTGCCGGAAGTCTTTTTTTACTTCGCGCTTCTGTAAATCGATATTGGCCAAAGCATCCAGTTCGGTCATGACAATATCAATGTTGTCGCAGCCTATTCCGTGCGATAAAGCCGTGACTCGTTTGCCTCGATACATTCCGGTTATCGTACGAAACTCACGGCTCTGTTGGTCAAATTCAATACTGTCGAAGTAAGCGGCAACGATGGGCACCCGCTCAGGGTCGCCCATCATCACTACTTTATCTGCCAATTGTTCCGGTTTCAAATGCAGGTGAAAAATAGAACCGTCTGCATTTACAGGCAACTGGTCGGGGGGGATTTGTCTTGATTTGTTATTTACCATTTACTATTTCATTGGTTTATCTGTAGATTTCGACGAGGGTTTTGAAATACTTTCCCTCATATCGGTATCGGCTTGGATATTTTTCATTTTGTAATAATCCATGATACCCAAGTTGCCGGAACGGAAGGCTTCAGCCATTGCTTTTGGCACTTCGGCTTCTGCTTCAATCACTTTCGCACGGGCTTCCTGCGCTTTGGCTTTCATTTCCTGTTCAAGCGCGACAGCCATGGCGCGGCGTTCTTCGGCTTTAGCCTGTGCAATGTTTTTGTCGGCTTGCGCCTGATCCATCTGCAATACGGCGCCGATGTTCTTACCTATATCTATATCGGCAATATCAATGGAAAGGATTTCAAAAGCTGTTCCGGCATCCAAACCTTTCTTTAATACTACTTTAGAAATGCTGTCGGGATTTTCAAGTACTTCCTTGTGTGTTTCGGCGCCGCCAATGGAAGAAATGATTCCTTCGCCTACCCTTGCAATGACCGTTTCTTCGCCGGCGCCGCCAACCAATTGTTTGATGTTGGCACGCACGGTGATACGCGCTTTAACCAGCAGCTGGATACCGTTTTTCGCTACGGCTGCAATCGGAGGGGTGTCAATCACTTTAGGGTTTACCGACATTTGAACGGCTTGAAAGACGTCGCGACCTGCCAGGTCGATAGCTGTCGCCATTTGAAAAGCCAGATCAATATTCGCTTTTTCGGCGGAAACCAACGCATGTACGACCCGCTCGACATGACCGCCTGCGAGGTAGTGCGCTTCCAACTGGTCGCGGACAATGTTGTTCAAACCGGCTTTATGCGCTTCAATCATTGAACTTACAATAATTGGAGGCGGCACTTTCCTTAACCGCATCAGAAAAAGCTGCAATAAGGAAATGTTCACTCCCGATGCTTTTGCGGTAATCCACAATACAAAGGGTACATAATAAAAGAAGATCGACAGCACTATAATGGCTGCTACAATCAACACGATCCAAAGAAATACTCCTGGTTCCATCGTATTCATACTGTTAAATTTTAAATTATTTAATTATTTGTTACTATTAATTGTGAAGGCGAAACTTTAATGACTTTGATGGCTGTATTTTCGTCAATAAATCCGCCCAATGTTTTTGCTTCCATCGTAATATTGTTTACGCGGACTTTTCCCATTGGATTCAGGCGGGAAACGCTGATTCCCGTGTCTCCTTCGGAAATGTCCGGCAATTCTTTATCGGCGACTGTGGATTTTAGATTGGTTTTCAACGCGATACTGTCCAACGCTTTGGATTTTATCAAATAAATAAAAGCAATAGCAATAATCGCGATTACCAAAAGTAAGGTAATTATTCCACCTGTCGCGCCAAGATTTCGAAAAGCATAAAATATGCCTCCGATTGAAAATGCAGCTCCGGCAATAGCTGTTATCGTTAAGCCGGGAATAAGGAATATTTCTACCAGAATCAATATAATTCCGATAAGACACAACACAATGACTATCAGGATATCCATAAATTCAATTATTTTTTAGTTCGCAAGTACTTAATTTCTATGTTTCGCGTATCAACCAATGTTTTATTGTATGTTTGATATAACGTTTCAAGTTGTTGTTCATTTGTCAGAATCGGAGAGCGGAGCGATTGCTTTTTAGCGCTATTTCCTTCTGCAAATGTTTTTCGTTGAGAATCCAATTGATTTTCTAACGTTTTGATTTTTTCTTCCAAATCTTTCGATTGCAAATACGATTTTTTTGCTGCGTCGCTTTCAAAATCCGTCAATGTATAATATACAATACTGTCGTTGATTACAAAGGTAAAATCTTTTTTCACCTTGTATTGTTCCTTCGCAATATCGGCTTTTATTTTTCTCAATTTGCTTTGATAATTAACGTTTTGCAGCCATGTATCTTTAATAGAAGTAATTTTAGCCCTGTCGATCAAGACCTGTTCATCTTCATTGTCGAGCGATTTAAATTCGTTATTCGGAATGAATGTATAGATAACCGCCTTATCTTCCGGTTGAAAGCGGTCGGATGCAAAGTAACCGATGTCGTTTACTTCATCAATTACGAGCATGTAATCGTTGTAAATAGAATTAAAAGGCATACCCATTTGGTTGGGAGCCAGGTAGGTGTCGTTATTCAAATTGTAACGGCTTACAAACAGATCATATCCTCCAATCGAACCATTGCCGGTGGAGGCATAATAAATAGTTAATCCATCGGGCATTACGAAAGGAAAATTATCGCTGGCTACACTGTCGGCAGGAATATTTAATGCTTTTTCGTCTGTCCACCGATTTTGAATTTTGGATTGGGAATACAGGCGAAAAAATCCGTTTTCATCTTTTTTACCAAAGAAACGGCGATCTTGCAATTGATTTTCATAAATAACTGTTGTTGAATCCACTTGTTTAAAAGTACCTGTTTCTTCGCCAGTGAAATAAGTCTTTAGGAAGTTTTTTTTATCTACAATCACACTGTCGATTATTTGAATATCTTCACAACGCGAAAGCATCCGGGCGACTTTTTCCGCTTGCAGCAGTAATGGCTTAATCGAATCTGCCGCTTGCACTTGCGGTTTCTTAGCTTTCATCAATAAATCGATTTGCATCTGATACGCTTTGGCTGCTTTATTAAATTGATATAGATGATAATACATATCAGCAGCTTCCATGTATTTTTTCTTGGAAAATAAAAGATCGGCGTCTTCAAGTGTTTGAGCCTGAATGCTTACAATGCAATATAAAAGTAATGTTACAAAAAGTAAGACTTGTTTCATTTCTATCGTCAATTGTATTTTTAAAGTTACAAGTTACAACTTACAACTTGTTTCAAAGTTTCAAAGGTAATCATTTTTTTTTTATATTTTTGCAAGTATTGCTAAATAAATTGTAATTTTGCAGGCATTATACAACTTTTTAATTTTTTAAAAATGAATACATCAACCATAACATCAATGAATGATATAACGCTGGGTAAAATTTCCTGGTCTGATATAGTAAATTTTCTCACGCATCAGGCAGTGGATTTTGGGCTAAAACTGCTCTTATGTATTATCATATATATTGCGGGACGAAAATTGATCCGGATTTTGAACAAAGCATTAGGAAAACTGATGAACAGCAGGCGGTTGGATTCATCCGTGATTTCTTTCCTTACCAGTTTGATCGATATTCTCCTGACCGTCGGCTTGTTGATTATAATAATTAATATTTTGGGAATCAACAATAGCTCATTTATAGCGCTTTTCGCTTCTTTCGGAATTGCAATGGGTATGGCATTGAGCGGTACGATGCAGAATTTTGCGGGAGGAGTTATGATTCTGCTGTTTCGCCCATACAAGATTGGCGATTACATACAGGCTCAGAATCAGGAAGGTACGGTAAAATCCATTCAGATATTCAGTACAGTGCTTATTACGTCGGATAACCGCACTGTTTACGTCCCTAATGGCAGTTTGAGCAACAATATTATTGTTAATTTCAACAATCAGGATACACGTCGAATCGAATGGTTGATAGGCGTTGACTACGGAACAGATTATGACAAAGCTAAATCAATTATACAAAACATTTTATCTTCCGACAAACGGATTTTAAATGAGCCGGGGCCTTATATTGCATTAAAAACGTTGAATCAAAGTTCGGTCGATATACTGATTCGGGTATGGGCGAAACGTCCCGACTATTGGGATGTGTATTACAATATTAATGAGCAGATTTATAAAATATTTGCAGCAAACGGAATTAATATTCCTTTCCCTCAGATGACAGTCCATTTGTCAGAAAGTTTTAAAAATAACTAAATATTTCAAGATCTTTACTTTCCTTTTGTTATTTTTTGTACTTTTGTGTCACATTATTGTTCGACAAAAATATCACTATAATATGACACCAGTAACTACAAAAGAAGTAATTGATTGGGCAAAAAGTTTTCTTCAGCAGGCAGATTCGGAATTAACCCCTGATGAAGTGAAAGAACAAAAGAAATTTGCCTCATTAGTACAAACGCCTGAGTATAAAATATTTCTTTCTCGAATGTTGGACGAATCTTCACAAATTCGGGATAATCGGCAATTAAATAAACGGGTAAGGAAAATAATAAAAGAATATGGTATTCCTGATTTTTTCAATCGTTTCGACCAAGGGTTGATAAAAATGTATATGGCTTGTGGACATTGGTTTCCGTCTGCCGCCATGCCGATTTTTAAGGCAAAACTTAGAAAAGAGACAAACAAAATAATTATTGCCGAAGAGCGTCCCAAGTTAACTAAGCACCTTGAAGAACGGGCGAAAAATCAAATCGGACAGAATGTTAATTTGCTGGGCGAAGTTGTTTTGGGCGACAAAGAAGCCGAAAATCGTTACCGGCATTACCTTGAAGCGTTGGAAGAACCGGATATTAATTATATTTCCATCAAACTGTCAGGGATTTACGCTCAGATTCATTCACTAAGTTACCAGCAAAATAAAAAAGAACTTTCTGAACGGGTAGCGGCGATATATCAAAAAGCAATCGATTTTCCATATACAGATTCATCGGGAGCGAAACATCCGAAATTCGTGAATCTCGACATGGAGGAATACAAAGATACGGAGTTGACGCTCGACGTTTTTATTGAAGTCTTAAGCCGTCCCGAATTTAAAGAATATACGGCGGGAATTGTAGTGCAGGCTTATCTTCCGGATGCTTCGGGTTTTCAACAGCGCTTGCTGGATTTTGCGAAAAAACGGGCGGCTGAAGGCGGAGCGCCAATCAAAATGCGCTTAGTGAAAGGCGCTAACCTGCAAATGGAAAGCATTGTCTCTTCTTTGCGAGGCTGGCAATGTCCAACTTATTCGACTAAAGTAGAAGTCGATGCCAATTATTTGCGCATCCTGGATAAAGCTTTGTTGCCGGAAAATGCGAAAGTCTGTCATCTTGGCGTTGCTTCACACAATTACTTCACTATTGCATACGCCTATCTCCTGGCGGAAAAAAGCGGCGTTTTGGAATATGTCACTTTTGAAATGCTCGAAGGAATGGCGAATAACCTGCCGCGCGTCATGCGCAAACTGCAAAAACAGATTATTCTTTACACGCCGGTGGTGAAAGCCGATCATTTTTTGAATGCCATTTCGTATTTGGTGCGCCGGTTAGATGAGAATACGGGGAAAGATAATTTCTTGAGCTATTCGTTTAACTTAAAGTTAGATAGTCCTCATTGGAATTTTCTGGCAGAACAGTTTCTCGAAGCCTGCCGCATGAAAGATACGCTGCCTGCAAGTCCGATGCGAACGCAGAACCGAAATGAAAAAGCTGTTCCAGTAGAAGATATCAATACTTTCAATAACGAACCCGACACCGACCTCGATTTACCGCAAAACCGTCGATGGGCACTGGACGTATTGAAAAAATGGGAAACCACGGTGAATGAAAAAAACTTTATTGTGCCGGTGCAAATAGGTAACCGTGAGTTTCTTACAGATGATAAAAAAATCTATCGCGACAGAAGCCGCAATGACGAAGTAGCGTTTTGTGAAGCGAATTTATCATCATTGGAACAAATTAAAAGAATCATAGAAATTGCGGAAAAAGATTTTTTAGGCTGGCGGAAAACGCCGTTGGAGAAACGCAATAAAATCTTGCATAAAACAGCTGAAAATCTGAGCAGCAGGCGTGGCGATTTAATCGGTTGCATGGCTGCAATCACAGGAAAAACATTTACCGAAGGCGATATTGAAGTTTCCGAAGCAATCGACTTCTGCCGCTTCTATCCTGTATCCATGAAGTTGTTCGACGAATTACCGACGGTTTCTAACCAACCCAAAGGAATCGTTATGGTCATTCCACCCTGGAATTTCCCGCTTGCAATTCCTGTAGGCGGCGTCGCATCAGCGCTTGCCGGAGGAAATTCGGTTATCCTGAAACCGGCTACCGTTGCGCTTCCTGTCGCCTGGCAATTCGCCAACTGTTTCTGGGATGCTGGAGTTCCTAAAAGCGCCTTACAGGTAGTTTGCCCTGCCGACAGAACGGCTTTGAACTACTTGACATCGCATCCTTCCATCAAACATGTAATCTTAACCGGTGGAACCGATACCGCTTTCCGTTTACTGGAAAACAGTCCGCGTACGCCTCTTTCGGCAGAAACCGGCGGGAAAAATGCAATAATCGTTACCGCCAATGCCGACCAGGATCATGCCATTTTGAACGCCGTCGCATCGGCATTCAGTAATGCCGGACAAAAATGCTCCGCCTGTTCGCTGCTATTGGTTGACAAAAAAACGTATGACGACAAAACATTTCAATCGAAGCTGAAAGACGCCGTAACCAGTTTACGCACAGGAAGCGTTTGGGACACAATGAACTACGTCGGGCCGATGATCGACAACCGGAACGAGAAATTGCTGTATGCCATCGAACATCTCGAAGAAGGCGAATCGTGGCTGGTTGCTCCGGAATTTGTAGATGAAAAGAAATACATTTTGAAGCCAACCGTAAAATGGGGCGTTAAACCAACAAGTTACACCTTCAAAAATGAATTGTTTGCTCCGCTGTTGTCGGTCGTTTGCATTGATGATCTGGAACAGGGAATTGCTTATGCCAATTCTTCGGAATACGGATTGACAACCGGTTTGCAAAGTTTGAACGAAGAAGAGCAAGCCTGTTGGAAACGCAATATTGAAGCGGGGAATTTGTATATCAATCGTGGAATAACCGGCGCCATCGTACGGCGTCAACCTTTCGGAGGAATGAAACGTTCCGCTTTCGGCGGTGGAATCAAAGCCGGAGGACCGAACTATGTCTCTTGTTTTGTTGAATTTACCGAAAAACAAATCCTTGATTCAGAACAAACAACAGAACTAAGCCACCTTGTTTCGGATGAACAGGACAAAGACAGGGTAAACTTTGCTTTCGCCAGTTACCGGAAAAGTTGGGATGAAGAATTTTCTCAGGAAAAAGATGTTTCGCATGTTTACGGCGAAGAAAATATTTTCCGCTATCTTCCTGTAAAAACTGTGGGATTCCGCGTACAGGAAACGGATAATCCGGCAGATATACTTTTGGTGATGATTGCTGCTGCTACGGCAAAAACCGCATTGACGGTAAGTATATTGGAAAACAATCCGAATCTTGAAGTTATCCGGAAAGCCACTACAAATTTATCAGGCATTAAAATAGTTATTCAGGACGAATCGGGGTTTATTGCCGATATGGAGAAATACGAACGGATTCGCGTCGCTTCTCCGGAAGCGCCGGATGCTCTTTATCAGAAGGCGGCTCAACTCGGTCTGTACATCGCCGACCGAAAACCGCTTATCGAAGGACGAATAGAACTGTTGCAGTATTTAAAGGAACAAAGCATTGCCTGCGAATACCATCGCTATGGTTCAATATTACAAAATAAATAATATGAAAAAATTGACTATGCTATGAATGAGTATCTCAAAGATTGCGAAAATGAGAATATTCCGATAGAAAAAAGTTGTATTGAAAAATTTTCATGGGCAAAAAGATTAGCCAGCTTTCGGTACGCATTCAATGGATTAAAAATACTGATAAGAGAAGAACACAATGCTCGCATCCATCTTTTTGTTGCCTGCTGCGTTTTGATTGCAGGCATATTATTAAAAATCTCCACAGGAGAATGGATTGCCGTTATTTTTTGCATTGGTTGGGTAATCGCTTTGGAGTTGATTAATTCGGCAATTGAAAATACAGCCGATTTCCTCTCAAAAGAAAAAAACGAAACAATCAAAAAAATAAAAGATTTATCGGCCGGAGCAGTGCTTATCGCCGCAATCTCGTCAGCAATTGTCGGACTAATTATTTTTTTACCAAAGATTATATAATTCTTTTTAGTTTTTTATGCTGAATATATATTTTTATCATTTTTTTTTGTATTTTTGCATAAAATTAATGGCGCAAACTTTTCAAATTAGTTAATGATCAAGATCTGAAATATGATAGACTTATTACAACATAAAATGCGAAAGCATGTCGCAAGAATACTGTCCCTGCCGTATTTGTCTAAAAAGACTGTTTTTATCGCAGACTTATTATTGGTCGGTATTATTTTCAGCGTATCCGTTTTTCTGTGTGATAATTTAGCCGGAAAGCCGGTATCACCGAAACCATTCGCACTGAAATTAATCTTGTACATAATTTTAAGCATACTGTTTTTTCTCTTGTTTTCAACCTATCGGGGAGTTTTACGTTATTCGTCGTTTAGAGATGCACCACGTATTTTTTTCTCGCTACTCTGCGCTAATGCTGTTTTATTGACAATTCTGTTAGGTATTTCTCCTGATTCTGTAAATTCAACAGTTTCCACCATAACAATTTTTATCAATCTTGCTTTAGGATTTAGTTCGATTATCATTTTTCGAATGGTCGTACGATTATTTTTTGATTATGTTAAAACGCTTTATACCGGTAAAAAGCATTTACCGCTGTTAATTTTTGGAACGAGTTTGACCCAGATATCCCTTGCAAAAATGATTCGGGATAATGAATATTTACCTTATTTGGTAGTCGGATTTATTTCTTCCGAATCACGCATAATCAAACAAAAAATTTTGAACCATTTGGTTTATAGCAAAAACGACTTTTTTTCGAATACAATTCCACTTCAACATATAAATGCGTTATTGATTGTTTCGGAAGAATTAGACCTGACGGAGAAACAGCTACTGGTAGAAAAATGTGCACAGTACAAAATTGAATTATTAGCGGCGCCATCGTTGAATGATTGGAAAACAGGGGAGAAAAAAACTCGCAAAATAAATAAATTGCGTATAGAAGATTTATTGGGAAGGCCGCCTATTCATATTGATTCGGATTCCATTGAACACAATTTGAACGATAAAACCATTTTGATTACAGGTGCAGCAGGTTCTATCGGAAGTGAAATTGTTCGACAACTTTGTGGTTTCAAAGTAAAAATGCTCATATTGTGCGATATAGCCGAAAGCCCGTTGCATCAGTTAAGTTTAGACCTAAACGATAATTTTCCGGCAACAAAGACGCACTTGTTTATAGCGGATATTCGTAATTATGAACGAATGGAAGCGATTTTCGAGCAATATTCGCCACAATTTGTTTATCATGCGGCTGCTTACAAACACGTTCCGCTAATGGAAGTGCAACCTTCAGAAGCAGTAGTGGCTAATGTGCTGGGAACAAAAAATATAGCAGATTTAGCCATAAAATACAAGTCGGAATGTTTTATCATGATTTCCACAGATAAAGCGGTAAATCCGAGTAGCGTCATGGGCGCGTCGAAACGGATTGCAGAAATTTATATACAGTATTTGACTCACAGTTTGGTAAAAAAAGACGATCAATCACCCATTCGTTTCATAACCACTCGTTTCGGTAATGTATTGGGTTCAAACGGATCGGTAATTCCACGATTTACAAAGCAAATTGAATCCGGAGGCCCTATAACAGTTACCGACCCTGATATTATCCGTTATTTTATGACAATCTCGGAAGCGTGTAACCTGGTACTTGAAGCCAGTATATTAGGAAAAGGAGGCGAAATTTTTGTATTTGATATGGGTGAATCGGTCAAAATCAAAGAAATGGCGGAATCGATGATTCGTTTGTCGGGATTAGAGCCGTATAAAGATATTAATATTGTTTTTACCGGACTGCGTCCGGGAGAAAAACTGTATGAAGAATTATTGTACGACAAAGAAAAGAAACTTCCGACAAGTCATGAGAAAATCATGGTCAATAAGAATGACGAATGCAACTATGAAGAAGTAATACCCAAATTGCTTCGTTTGATTGAGATTGCTGAACATAATGATAATCCGATGGATATTGTGAAACTAATGAAAACAATTGTACCGGAATTTATCAGTCAAAATTCAATTTACTGTATTTTAGATATTGAGAATAATCACCGGAATGTAGTTTTAAATAATTAATAATATAAGAAAATCGGATGGACATTGCAGTTGTAGGAACCGGATATGTTGGGTTGGTTACGGGAGCTTGCTTCTCTGAAATGGGTATAAACGTTACATGTGTAGATGTTGATTCTCAGAAAATAGAAAATTTGAAGCAAGGGATTGTTCCTATTTACGAACCGGGCTTGGAAGAATTGGTGAAAAGAAACGCCAAAGCAGGCCGCCTTGAATTTACTACAGATTTGGTCTCTTGTTTAGATAATGTAGAAGTGGTATTTTCTGCAGTCGGTACGCCACCGGACGAAGATGGGAGCGCTGACTTGCGTTTCGTTTGGGAAGTAGCGCGAACAATCGGTCAGCATATTCATCACTACGTATTGATTGTAACCAAAAGCACAGTGCCGGTCGGAACAGCACAGCAGGTAAAAGCGATCATAAGCGAAGAATTGAGCAAACGAAACCTTGACATTCCATTCGACGTTGCATCCAATCCCGAATTTTTGAAAGAAGGAACAGCTATCAAAGACTTTATGGGTCCCGACAGAGTGGTTGTAGGCACCGAAAGCGAGAAGGCCAAAGAACTGATGGAGCGGTTATATAAACCGTTTACACTAAATAATTACCGGACGATTTATACCGATATTCCTTCAGCAGAAATGATTAAATATGCAGCGAACGCTATGTTGGCTACCCGCATTTCATTTATGAACGATATTGCAAACCTCTGCCGGTTGGTAGGAGCCGATGTAAATATGGTGCGGCGTGGAATAGGTTCCGATTCCCGAATTGGTAGCAAATTTCTGTACCCCGGTTGCGGTTATGGCGGCTCCTGTTTCCCGAAAGATATCAAAGCATTAATTAAATTAGCTTCAAACAAGGGTTACGATATGCAAGTATTGCAGGCAGTCGAGGCGGTTAATGAAAAGCAAAAAACAATTTTGTTCCAAAAATTGCGTACGTTATTTGCAGACGATTTGAAAGAAAAAACGATTGCCTTATGGGGGTTGGCTTTCAAACCGGAGACTGATGATATGCGGGAAGCGCCTGCGCTGGTTTTAATTGAATCGCTGTTACAAGCCGGTTGCAACGTCAGGGTGTATGATCCGGCTGCAATGGAAGAATCCATGCGGCGATTAGGCAACCGCATTTTTCATGCGAAAGATATATATGATGCAACGCTGGATGCCGATGCCTTATGCCTTTTGACCGAATGGAAAGAATTTCGTTTGCCATCATGGGGAGCGCTCAAGAAAACGATGAGAACTCCGATAATAATTGACGGACGAAATATTTACGACAAAAAAGAATTGGAAAATTACGGATTCACCTATGATTGTATCTAATTGAATTTCAGCCGGTAAATTCGCTCTATAATGTCAACCACTTTGTAACCTTCGCTGGCGTTGGTCGTAATTTCTTCTTCTTTATTTTTCAGTACTTTCACAACATTATCAATGACTAAATGATGATTTTGAGCAGAACCTTTGTAAGTTCCGTAATCATTTCCCGGATTCGTAGGAGCTAACACCGGCATCGAATAATCTTTCACATGGCAATACGTGACTTCATTCATGTATTGTCCGCCGATTTTAATCGTTCCGTTTTCAGCAAGAATCGTAACCGAACTTTCAAAATTGACATCGTAAATAGAAGTTGAATAATTGAAAACGCCTGATCCGCCATTCACAAAATTGAAAGTAACCACGCCTGAATCTTCAAAATCCGTTAAATTTTGATGATTGAAATCCATGAAACGGGCATCGATAATTTGAATATCGCCGAACAGCCAATACATCAAATCAATGAAGTGCGAAAATTGAGTAAACAACGTTCCTCCATCCAGCGTTTTGCTTCCATGCCAGGAATCAGGTTGATAGTAACGGACATCGCGATTCCAGAAACAATTGATTTGTACTAAAAATAATTTCCCCAACCGTCCGGAATCCACCATTTTCTTAATCCAAACCGACGGAGGAGAATACCGGTTTTGCATGACGCAGAAAACTTTTTTATCGTAGCTGTCTGCTGTGGTAAGGATTTTTCCAGCCTCTTCCGTATTTAAAGCCATCGGTTTTTCAACAACTACATGGTGACCGGTTTCCATTCCCCGTATAGCCATCGCCGCATGTAAACCATTCGGAACGCAAATGTTCAGAACGTCGAAAGGAGGGGCGGATGAGAGGAGCGATTCGAGATTGATGGATTGATGGATTGAACGGTTGAGGGATTGAAGGACTGAGGGCTGGATGTCGCAAACAGCAACTAATTCTGCTTCGGGATTCCGCTGAATCATTTCAATATGACGTTTCCCAATATGTCCGCAACCCACAACTGCAAACTTCACTTTCCTTTCGCCTTTCGCCATTTGCCATTCACCTGAATTATCGGTTTCCATACATCTGCCGATAATATTTTTGATAATCTCCGGAAGTTACTTTTTCTACCCAGTCCTGATTTTCAAGATACCACCGGATCGTTTTTACAATTCCATTTTCGAACTTTGTTTCGGGATACCAACCCAACTCATTGGTAATTTTTGCAGGATCAATAGCATAGCGCTGGTCATGTCCCAAACGGTCTTTGACGAAAGTAATCAAATAATCATCGGTAATCCAGTCAAGATTATCCCGTTGCAGATCAATTCCTTTTAATGCGTTTTTATAAACGGGATTTTCTTCCATCAACTGTTTAATGGTTGCAATCACTAATTTGACAATGTCGATATTTTTCTTCTCATTATGTCCTCCGACATTATAAACTTCGCCGGCGCGTCCGTGAAGCAACACGCTGTCAATTGCTTTGCAATGATCTTCAACATACAGCCAGTCGCGAACATTGGAACCGTCGCCATAGACCGGAAGTTTTTTCTTTTCAAGGATGTTTTTAATAATCAACGGAATCAATTTTTCCGGAAAATGAAACGGTCCGTAATTATTGGAACAGCGTGTGATGTTCACCGGCATTTTATACGTTTCGGCATAAGCCATGACAATCATATCGGCTGCTGCTTTGGATGCCGAATACGGACTTCGCGGGTCTAAGGGCGTTGTTTCGGTAAAATAGCCGGTTTCCCCCAGACTGCCGTAAACTTCGTCGGTTGATACTTGAAGAAATTTAACTTCCTTCCGATATACCGGATAACCGGATTCATTCTTCCCTGTTGTCCATGATTTTTTGGCGGCATCCAATAGATTTTGAGTTCCTAAAATATTCGTTTTCAGAAATAATTGGGGATTTTCAATGCTTCGGTCCACATGACTTTCGGCTGCAAAATTGACCACAAAATTAATCGGATGTTTTTCAAAAACTTCTTTGACCACTTTGGGGTTATTAACGTTCCCTTTAATAAACATTGCTCGCGGGTCGGTCAAATCATCTTTAATTGTTCCCAGATTTCCTGCATAAGTCAGATTATCCAATATTACCAATCGAATATCCTGATGCTTTTTCAACAGATATTTTACAAAATTGGAACCGATAAATCCGGCGCCGCCGGTTACTAAATAAGTATTCATCTTTTGTTATTTTTATGCTTGAAGTAAATAAAATGCGCATGTCGTGAAAAAATCCCGAAGATAAGGAATCGAGCTAATAAAAGCAGCTTGCTTCCTTGCTTTCATATTGAATTTATATTTGTAAATCGGATTAATAAAATAAAATTCTTTGCTGATAATTTTGTAATCCGCCTTTTTTGCCAATTTTTCCAGTCGCTCAATGGAAATTCCGGTCTCTTTAAGTTCACATAAATGGTTGTAATCTTCTTTGAACGCTTTCAAAATACCTTTATATGCCGGCATAGGTAGCAAGTGAAAATAAGGAAGATGAGATAAAAGTTTGTTTTTGCACTTTTGCTGGTGTCCTCCAAACGGCATTTGCCAGGGAGGAAACCCCATAAAGACAACTCCCGAAGGAGCAAGAAACGATTGTATCCTTTTCAATAATTTTTCCTGATCATGGATGTGTTCAATAACGTCTTTTAAAACGATAATGTCGAATTTTCCTTGAAATTCCTCTTCAAAATCAACAGAATATATATCTTCATTAATAAATTTCACTTGTTTTGAGGCAACATAATCAGCCAGTCGCTCACGTGCATAATCCAGCGAATTGCCATCGAAATCTACTCCAACTCCTTTATGTCCCCGATCTAAAAAAGCGCTTAACACGCCGGCAGTACCGCAACCGATTTCCAGTACGGTTGCTTCTTGATTAAATGGATAAACATCTTTGATAAAAGGAATTATATTTTCTTCGCAGACCATTTTCTGCATTAGAAAATACCGGTCGCGGTCGGAATGAAATTCATACATGGGAGTATTTGCATTTGAATTAATTAATATTAAGGAACTAAAGAAAGGATATATTGTCCGTATTCGGTTTTATCAAGTTCTTTCCCTAATTTTCTTAATTGCCCGTCGCCTATCCAACCGTTGCGCCATGCAATTTCTTCAATACAAGAGATATAATATCCCTGCCGGTTCTGTATGGTTGCCACAAAATTGGAAGCGTCCAGCAGACTGTCGCAATTGCCTGTATCCAACCAGGCAAATCCCCGACCGAAAAGTTGTACTTTTAACAGGTTTTCTTCCATATAAATACGGTTGAGGTCGGTAATTTCATATTCGCCCCGCGCCGAAGGTTTCAACGCTTTAGCGCGTGAAACGACCGAATTGTCGTAGAAATATAAACCGGGAACCGCATAATTGGATTTGGGATGCTCTGGTTTTTCTTCAATAGAAATTACTTTTCCCGTTTCGTCGAAATCAACTACGCCGTAAGCCCTCGGATCTTTTACGCAATAGCCGAAAATACAAGCGCCGGATTCTATCATTTTTGCTTCCCGAAGCATTTTACTGAAGCCTTGTCCGTAAAAAATATTATCGCCCAGTATCAGACAAGCGGTATCATTCCCAATGAATTTCTCGCCCAAAACGAAAGCTTGCGCCAAACCGTTAGGCGTATGCTGGATAATGTATTCAAACTTCATCCCCAGATTTTCGCCCGTTCCGAGTAACTGTTGAAACATCGGCAAATCACGTGGCGTAGAAATAATCAAAACCTCTCGAATCTCAGCCAGCATCAGTGTCGATAACGGATAATAAATCATTGGTTTATCATACACCGGCATAATCTGTTTGGAAATGGATTTGGACAATGGAAAAAGGCGGGTAGCGCTTCCTCCAGCTAAAATTATACCTTTCATATACGTTCAATTTCTTTTAATTGTTTTCCTGAGCGGTCTTTTTGCGACAAGAGTAATTGCGATTGGTCAACAGGCCACCGAATCGCCAAATCGGAATCCATACAGTTGATAGTTCTTTCATGAGCGGGAGAATAAATATTATCTACCTTGTAAGAAAAAACAGCCGTTTCGCTTAACACCAGAAAGCCGTGTGCAAATCCGCGCGGAATAAAAAATTGACGTTTATTTTCCCCCGACAATTCTGTTGCTACATATTTTCCAAAAGTAACAGAAGTTTTGCGAATATCAATGGCAATGTCCCACACTTTTCCTTGAATTACTCTGACTAACTTGGCTTGAGCAGCTTCCCCTTCCTGATAATGAAATCCTCTAAAAACGCCAAACGATGACTTTGATTCATTATCCTGAATAAAATCCACTTTACCGATTATTTTTTCAAACTCCGACTTTTTATAACTTTCCATGAAATATCCGCGTTCATCCTTAAAAACCAAAGGCTCAATAATCCATAAACCGTCTATTTCAGTCTTAATATATTCCATAAATTATTCAAATTTCAACAGGCAAAGGTAACATTTTTTGTAAAATCTTTGAGAAAAATAGCAAAAAAATTTTTTTTATTGACTTTTCATATTAACTTTGTATGTCATTTGGCTAAGAGATAATTTTTTATAAATTACAGCTCCACAATGAAGGATGTACTAATCATAGATGACGTTGTTACGTTGGGTTTGATGCTGAAGACCTGGTTTTCAAAAAAGGGTTTTCAAGCACGGACAGCCATAAATATTACCGATGCAAAAAAAAGTATTCAAGACAGGAACCCCGATTTAATTATTTCAGATTTGCGGCTTCCTGATGGTAATGGTTTAGACTTGATAAAGTGGGTCAAAGAGCGTTACAGCGATATTGTGATAATTGTAATGACAAGTTATGCTGATATTCAAACCGCAGTAGAATGTATTCGTTCGGGCGCTTATGACTATGTGGAAAAACCATTGAATCCGGAAGAAGTCTTAAAGAAAATCCAAACACTTGAAAAATCAAAAGAAAAAAAAGTAATCCAGTCTTCATCCGGAAACAGCGGTCAAAATATTGAATTTATACAGGGAAACTCGTTAGAATATAAAAAAGTATATGAATATGTTGACTTGGTTGCCCCAACCAATTTATCTGTTTTTATTAAAGGAAACAGCGGAGTGGGAAAAGAACATATCGCCCGTTTGATTCATGAAAGGAGCCTGCGGGCGGCAGGTCCCTTTGTTCCTGTTGATTGCGGCGTGATGTCGAAAGAATTATCGGCAAGCGATTTCTTCGGTCATATTCGCGGTTCGTTTACTGGAGCTATTCATGATAAAAAAGGTCATTTTGATGAAGCAAATAAAGGAACTCTATTTCTTGACGAAGTAGGGAATCTGTCTGTGGATACACAAATGCAACTATTACGGGTACTGCAGGAAAAGAAAATCAAACCGGTTGGCGCCAATAAAGAAATTCCGATCGATGTGAGAATCGTTACGGCAACCAATGAAGATATGGGAAAAGCGATCGCCTCCGGTAAATTCCGTTCCGACTTGTTCCACCGGCTGAATGAGTTTATGATTCAGATTCCAACGCTTGAGAATTGCCAGGAAGATATTTCTTTATTTGCACATCATTTTTTGCAAATGGCAAATCGGGAAATAGGTAAAAATGTTACCGGATTTGATAACGACATCATGGAACTCTTTCAATCGTATCATTGGCCCGGTAATATCAGGGAATTAAAAAATGCAGTTTTCAGATTAACGCTTGTTACTCAGGAACAAGTTATTAGCGTTGATTTATTGAAAGAAACAATACCGGATATTTATTATAATGAATACTCAAATGGATTGAATGACAAGGCAATACAAGAAAGAGAACGTATAAAGGACGCACTGAAAGAAGCGAATAATAATAAATCTAAAGCAGCCGAATTGCTGAAGATTGATCGTAAAACTTTGTATAAACGGATGTATTTGTATAATATTGAAAAATAATAGAAACAGATGAAATCCCCCTTGATAAATACCCGGTCTATCGTAATTGCAGGTTATTGTCTGTTAGTAGCTTTAGCAATAACAGGAATTGTTACGATTTACTTGGAAGTAATCAAGTCGAACCACCGGCCAAGCAAGGATGATTCTATCCTGAAACAGGAACTGATTGATTTAAGCAATACGCTGACAACCATGTATCAGGCTGAGGGAACCGCCAGTCTCTTAGCTTTTGCTGATGACAATAAAAATTTAAAACAGGAATATGATTCTTTAACCAACCGCGTGTTTGTGCAGATCGATTCTCTCAGGACTACTTCAACCGACACGATTATCAATAGCAGTATCGACAGCTTATCCGTATTGCTTTTACAAAAACGAAAATATGCGCTGGAAATGTTTGAATTAATGGCGCAAATCAATAAAAATATCGTACATGAATTTACGAAAAGAACCGTTATTTCCAACGGTGATGTCAGTAAACTGAAAGATCTTTTAGCTAATGTAACTCAGGAAAAAGGCGACACTGTCCAGATAGTAGCAGAGAAAAAAGGGTTTTTTCAGCGAGTGCGGGATGTCGTTAGATCTAACAATGACACGCTTACCCATATATCGAAGAGTTCTACTTCTGAAACGAAAAACCTGAGAGTACCTCTTATAAGCGATACAATCGTTGATTTTATTAATCGGATTGATATACAAGCTAAAAAGAAAAATTCTCAAATCACTCATCAATTATTTACCCGTCAACAGGAATTGTATGTTATCAAAGAACTTACCGGAATGCAAATCAACAAGATTATGACGGTAATGAAAGACAGGGAATATCAAGCAAATACTGATATTTTAAAAGAAAAGAACGAGTCTTTGAGCCGCTCTGCTTTGGTGGTTGCGATTGTTGGTTTATTGGCTTTGATAGTCGCTATATTTTTTATGTCTTGGACTGTACAGTCATTAAACAAAGCGCAACGGTTGCAAAAAAATATTCAAGAGGCTAATAAACAGGCAGAAAGACTGTTGACATCCCGTGAACAACTCATCTATTCGATTACGCATGATATAAAGGCGCCGATTAGTTCGATTATCGGTTTTCTTGATTTGTTGCGGGAAGACACATTTTCTCAAAAACAGCAGTATTTTCTTAACAATATGCATTCGTCGGCTTCGCATATCATGGATTTGGTACGCAATTTGCTGGATTTTCATTCTGCAGAAAAAGAACAGAGACAATTAACGGCTGTCGCCTTTTCGCCGGCTTCGCTTATTCACAATATTTATGAAAGTTTTCTTCCTTTGGCGCAAAAGAAAAAATTGTCTTTTGAACTTAATTCAACCCTTGAAGAAACAAAGACATTTTTGAGCGATCCATTTTATATACGCCAGATAGTTAACAATTTAATTTCAAATGCAATTAAATTTACACAGGAAAAAGGTAAGGTTTTTTTGCTCACTTCACTGGATGAAGAAAATCGGTGGAAAATTTCAGTACAAGACAATGGACAGGGAATAGACACTGGGGATTTGCCAAAAATTTTTGACGAATTTGTACGGTTGAGTAAAACAGAAAAGAAAGAAGAAGGTACGGGACTCGGATTGCCTATATCCAAACAATTAGCTACTTTGCTGAGGGGAACTATTGAAGTAGAATCTCAGAAAGGAATTGGCTCCGTTTTTACGCTGACTGTCCCGCTGGCTTCTATAACAGGAAAAACTGTTTTTCAAGCGGATAAAACTTCTGATGTATCTTCCGGCAGAATCTTGTTTGTAGATGATGATCGGGTGCAATTGAATCTGATTTCCGAACTGATGAAAAAGGAAGAGTTGCCTTATATTTGCTGTTCAAGCGCTTATGAAGTATTGAATCTTCTGAAGGAAAAACCGGTAGATATTGTTTTTACTGATATTCATATTCCTGATATGGAAGGATTTGAATTGATAAAACGAATCCGTGATCTGGATTTTCCCCAAGCTGCTACGATCCCGATTGTCGCTCTATCGGCTGATTGTCAAAAACCGGAATCCGAAGTAAAAGCGGCAGGCTTTAGTGGATTTCTTCTTAAACCGTTTACAGTGCCACAATTGTTAGACGTCATTGAAAAATATACCTCTTTCAAGCGGAAACAAAATGAAGTTTATCCGGAGGAAGGCGAATCCGAGTGGCAAAAAATGATGAATTTTGTGAAGAATGATACGGAAGCCGCTACGAAAATAACCGATTCGTTTATTGAAGAAACATGCCGAGATAAGGAACTCCTGGAAATTGCCTTTCGCAAGAAAGATAATAAAGCCATTAAACAGATTTCCCATAAAATGCTCACTTTGATGCGAATGATTTCCGCTCAGGATATTGTTTCCATATTGACGGATTTTGAAAAAGGCGTAATATCAAAAGACAAGAAAACAACTTTATTCAGGCTTTTAGACGAAACAATAGAAGAGTTGAGAGTTGAGAGTTTATAATTTATAAAAAATTAAGAATATGAAAATTTTAATTGCAACAGAAAAACCTTTTGCAGCAGACGCTGTTCAGAAAATCAAACAAGTCATTGACAATGCAGGACTTGAATTTATTCTATTGGAAAAATATACGGATAAATCGCAATTATTAGATGCCGTAAAAGATGTGAATGCCATCATCATCCGCAGTGATGAGATTGACGCCGAAGTTTTGGATGCGGCGAAACAGTTGAAAATTGTAGTACGCGCCGGCGCAGGATACGATAACGTGGATTTGAATGCTGCAACCGCTCACGGAGTGGTGGTTATGAACACGCCGGGACAAAATGCCAACGCAGTAGCCGAATTGGTTTTTGGTATGATAGTATATGCCATTCGTAGCATGTTCGATGGAAATTCCGGTACGGAATTGCTGGGTAAAAAATTAGGTATTCACGCTTATGGAAATGTCGGACGGAATGTAGCCCGCATAGCTAAAGGATTTGGAATGGAAATTTATGCTTTCGATGCGTTTGTTCCTGCTGAAGTCATTGAAAAAGATGGAGTAAAAGCAGTTTCTTCCATTGATGAATTATATACAAAATGCCAATATGTTTCACTTCATATTCCGGCAACTCCCGAAACGAAAAATTCAATCAACTTCGCTTTATTGGAAAAAATGCCGAAAAAAGCCGTTCTGGTTAATACTGCACGTAAAGAAGTCATTAATGAAGCTGATTTAATGAAATTGATGGAAGCTCGTCCAGATTTCAAATATCTGACGGATATTACTCCTTCAAACGATGCGGAATTGAAAGCAAAATTCCAGCAACGCTATTTCTCGACACCTAAAAAGATGGGCGCTCAAACCGCCGAAGCAAATAATAATGCAGGGATTGCTGCCGCTAACCAGATTGTGGATTTTTTCAAGACAGGGAATAAAAAGTTTCAAGTAAATAAATAGTTGATGAATCTAAAATTTCGTCTTATAATAATGCAGTTCCTCGAATTTTTCATTTGGGGAGCATGGCTGATTACTATTGGCAACTACTGGTTTCAAACAAAAGAGTGGTCGGGAACCGAATTTGGTTTGGTTTTCGCCACAATGGGAATATCTTCAATCTTCATGCCCGCTTTGATGGGGATAGTTGCAGACCGGTGGATGAATGCCGAAAAACTGTTCGCCACGCTTCATTTGCTGGGTGGCGTTGCATTGTTCTGCATTCCGCAAATCAACAATCCAACGACATTTTTTTGGGGAATTCTAATTGCTATGACTTTTTACATGCCAACCATTGCATTGGCTAATTCTATTTCTTATACGGTTTTAAAGAATAATAACTGCGATGTTGTAAAAAGTTTCCCTCCTATCAGGGTTTTTGGTACTATCGGATTTATTGCAGCCATGTGGATCGTGAATCTGACAGGCAATAAAAGCAGCGCCAATCAGTTCTATATTGCATCCGTCGCTTCATTTCTATTGGGATTATATGCGTTTACTATACCCAAATGTCCTCCTTTGGGTAATTCGAATGAACGTAAATCATGGATACAACTATTGGGTTTGGATGCATTTGAATTATTCAAGCAGAAGAAAATGGCGTTATTTTTCATTTTTTCCATGCTTCTGGGAGCTGCCTTGCAATTAACCAATGCGTATGGCGATGTTTATCTGGACGATTTCAAACGTATTCCCGAATATGCAAGTTCATTTGTGGTAAAATATTCAACAATTATCATGTCTATTTCACAAATGTCAGAAACATTGTTTATTCTTGCTATTCCATTTTTTATGAAGCGTTTCGGGATAAAGAATGTAATGTTAATGAGTCTTTTTGCATGGGTATTTCGTTTCGGACTGTTTGGTTTTGGCAATCCGACTGATGGATTATGGATGATTATCCTTTCGTGCATTATTTATGGAATGGCATTCGACTTCTTTAATATTTCCGGTTCCATGTTTGTTGAAACAACCGTTGCTCCATCCATGCGTTCGAGTGCACAGGGATTGTTTATGATGATGACCAATGGCTTGGGAGCTATTTTGGGAAGTAGTATCAGCGGATATGCTATTCAACGCTTTTTTACGGCTGCCGACGGTATAACAAAAAATTGGCATTCGATATGGCTTTCTTTTGCCGGCTATGCGCTGGCAGTCGGCGTTTTGTTTGCTTTGAGTTTTAAAGATAAGAAATAATAATATGTGAAAATTCAATTAATTGTAGTTGGTAGAACCAATCAGCATTTTGTACGGCAAGGCTTGGATGAATTTTGCAGCCGGTTGACGCATTATTTTCCTTTTGAATTGGAAATCATCCCTGAACTGAGAAATACCAAACATCTTTCGGTTGAACAACAAAAAGTGAAAGAAGGAGCGTTGATTCTTCAGTCGTTCCAAACGGGCGATTATATTGTGCTGTTGGATGAATATGGGAAAGAATTTACTTCTGTAAAATTTGCAGAATATATTGAAAAGAAAGCGCATACGGGTTCCAAGCGGTTGGTTTTTGTCATCGGGGGTGCTTATGGTTTTTCTACGGCCGTTTATGAAGCGGCGCATGAAATAATAGCGTTATCGAAAATGACTTTTCCCCATCAATTGATTCGCCTGATTTTTATCGAACAACTATACCGCGCTATGACAATCCTGCATAACGAACCGTATCATCATTAATCATTAAAAAAATCATCCAACTCCCGCCGTTCTTTTTTAGTCGGGCGTCCGGCGCCTCGAACACGGTCGACGAATCCGCTGATTTTCTGTAATTCAAGCAGTTCGTATTGTTCGGGCGGCGTGATGTTTTCCAAATATTGAGGAACTAATTTAGCGCCCACGCGGTTGGATGTTATATCCAATACCCTGAAAGAATAAGTCACAGGCGGTTTACGCACTTGGACAATATCGCCGGCTTTTATCATTCGGGAAGGTTTCGCCGGAGTATCGTTTACCATTATCCGGTTTTTCTTGCAGGCTTCCAAAGCGATGGTGCGCGTTTTGAAAATCCGGGTCGCCCACATCCATTTGTCAATGCGAACTTCCATTTTTATTTATTGTTATACAAATTCATTGTAATATCAGCGCCGGCCAAAGCATAATTTTGAACAATTTCAATGGCTTTCTCGATTCTTTCCGGCAAATGTTTTTGTTCCTCTTCGGTAAATGGGTTGAGCACATAATCAATCTGTCTGCCGGCGAGAAAATCTTTTCCGATTCCAAAGCGCAGGCGGCAATAATTCGTAGTTCCCAAAACTTCCTGTATATGCTTCAGTCCGTTATGTCCGGCATCGCTCCCTTTCGTTTTCAAACGTAAAGCGCCGAACGGAAGCGCCAGGTCGTCAACGATTATCAACAGGTTTTCGAGTTCTATTTTTTCTTTTTGCATCCAGTAGCGTACGGCGTTTCCACTCAAATTCATATAAGTAGAAGGTTTAAGCAGAAGCAACTGTTTATTCTTTAGCCGCATTTCCGCCACTGCGCCATACCGTTTGTTGACGTCAAAAACAACATTGGACGCTTTAGCTAAAGCGTCCAATATCATAAAACCTATGTTGTGGCGGGTATTGGCGTATTCATCGCCAATATTTCCCAATCCCGCAATCAGTTGTTTCATGCTTTCGCAGGCGTAGCGCTTTTGGAAGCGCGAGTTGCTTTAACCGCAGCTACCACATTGTCTTTGGCATTCAAAATTTCTAAATTGTCGAAATGCAGATTACCTACCTGAATCGTTTTACCTAATCCTAAGTCTTCGATATTGATAACCAATCGTTCCGGGAAATTCGCATATAAGCCTTTCACTTTCAATTTTCGCATATCCATCGAAAGTTTTCCGCCGTCTTTCACCCCTTGCGCCAAGCCTTCCAATACAATGGGGATTTCTAAAACCACCGGTTTGTTCTCGAATATTTGCTGGAAATCGACATGTACTAATTCGTCGCTTACAGGATGAGTTTGCATTTCTTTCAGAATGGCAACATAATTTTTTCCTTCTACGGTTAGGTTCACTATATGAACCTCCGGAGTGTAAATTAATTTACGGATACCTTCTTTTGTTACCGTAAAATGAACAACTTCATCACCTCCGTATAAAACGCCAGGTATTAACGATTCTTTCCGGTAAGCTTTTGCTGCCTTTTTACCGGTACTTTCTCTTTTAGAGCCTTTTAGTTCAAATGTTTTCATTTTTTTTGTTTGTGTTACTCAAAATTAAGATATGTGCTTCCTAACTTCCCATCACACGGAATTTTATAAAGCGGGTACAAAGGTACTATATTTTTCTCAAAGCAGCAAATATTTTTTTGTCGCAATTACGCAGATTCAGCTAATCATAAACCAGCCCATATTTTTTTGCCGGTTCAATTTTTCTATTTGCTTAGCTAATAATTTGTTTTCCGGTTTTTGAAGCAACGAATCATCTTCCAGTATTTCAAGCGCTAACTCGCGAGCAAGGGCAAGCGTTTGACCGTCTTTGGCCAAATCGGCAATCTTGAGGTTGAAAGCGATGCCGCTTTGCTGTGTTCCGTCGATGTCGCCGGGGCCTCGCAGTTTCAAATCTTCTTCGGCAATAAGAAATCCATCGTTGGTTTCGGTCATAATAGCCAAACGGCGGCGGGTATTTTCCGATAATTCATATTCCGTGATTAATATACAAAACGATTGATCGGCGCCACGTCCCACCCTGCCTCGCAACTGGTGCAATTGGGAAAGTCCGAAGCGTTCGGCATTTTCAATAATCATCACAGAAGCGTTCGGGACATTTACCCCTACTTCAATCACGGTCGTAGCAACCATCAGCTGCGTTTCGCCGGAAACAAACCGCTGCATTTCGGCATCTTTCTCTGCCGGTTTCATTTTTCCATGAACCATCGATATTTTGTATTCCGGAAAAATGGCTTGGGTCGTTTCAAATCCTTCCTGAAGATTTTTCAAATCCATCGCTTCACTTTCTTCAATCAACGGATAGACAATATACGCCTGTCGTCCTTCCTGAAGCTGTCGTCGAACGGAAGCGTACAGATTTTTCCGTTTAGCGCTGTAAAGATGCAAAGTACGAATCGGCTTCCTGCCCGGAGGTAATTCATCGATTACCGAAACATCCAAATCGCCGTAAAGCGTCATCGCTAAGGTGCGTGGAATCGGCGTAGCGGTCATCACCAGAATATGCGGAGGAAATTTGTTTTTTTTCCAGAGTTTAGCCCGTTGCGCCACGCCAAACCGGTGCTGCTCATCAATAACCACCAGGCCCAAGTTGCCGAACGAAACCGTATCTTCAATCAAAGCGTGCGTGCCGATAAGCAATTTAATTTTTCCGGTCTGAACATCGGGTAATAACTGTTCTCTTTCTTTTTTGCGTGTAGAGCCGGTCAACAGACGGACTTCAATGTCTAATCCTTTCAGTAATTGACTGATAGTTTCAAAATGTTGAGCAGCAAGTATTTCCGTAGGCGCCATCAAAGCGGCTTGAAAGCCGTTGTCAATTGCAATCAGGATAGAAAGCAAAGCAACCAGTGTTTTCCCGCTTCCTACATCGCCTTGAAGCAATCTGTTCATTTGGTTACCGGTGTTCATATCGCGGCGGATTTCCCGAACCACCCGTTTTTGAGCTCCGGTCAGTTCAAAAGGAAGATTCTGAGAATAAAACCGGTTGAAATAATTGCCAACTTTGGTAAAACGAAAACCGCCGGTACGCTTTTCCCTGTATTTGGTAACACGCAGAATCTGAAGCTGCAAATAAAACAACTCTTCAAATTTCAGGCGAAATTCCGCTTGACGCAACATAGCGGGTGAAACGGGAAGATGAATATTCCTGAGCGCGTCGTCTAACGAGATAACATGCGCTTTTTGAATCAGAAAATCAGGAAGCGTTTCGGGGAGCTTTTCCTTGATGTTTTCCAGAACAGCGACAATGAGTTTTTGCAAAGCCCGCGAATGCAGAAAAACATCCTTCATCTTCTCGGTAGTATTGTATTGGCCTTGAATACCAACCTCGCCGTTAAAAAACGTATCTTCGATTTCCAGTTCCGGGTGTACAATCTGTAAACCGCCATTAAAAAAGGACGGTTTTCCGAATAAAATATACTCTATCCCCTGTTTGTAATGATTTTGAATTGATTTCAGGTTTTGAAACCAGATTAAGCCAATGTCGCCTGTATCGTCGTAAAAAGTAGCGGTCAATCTTTTTTTGTGCCCGTCGCCGAGCATTGCGTATCCGTAAATTTTTCCTTTCAGTTGAATATAAGGCATCGTTCCGTCAATTTCCCGTATTTTGAAGATTTTACTTCTGTCGATATATTTATACGGAAAATAATACAAAATATCTTCCCACGAAGAGACATTGATTTCTTTCCGGAGTACTTCGGCTTTTTTAGGACCGACTCCCGTCAGATACATGATATTTTGCAGGTCTAAATCCTGCATCGCATCAACGTTTCGGCAATCATCAAATCAGCCTGTGAGGTTATCTTGATATTTTCCGGACTTCCTTCAACCATCACAGGATGAATCGTTTGCGCAGCTTCCACTACAGAAACATCGTCGGTAAAATCACTCTTGTATTCCTGCTTATAAGCGTCAATTAAAATATCCGACCAAAAAACCTGGGGCGTTTGAGCCAAGCGGTATTTCGTCCGGTCAACCGAGTGGGATTCTCCGTCGCTGTCTAATTCCCGAATCGAATCAATCAAAGGAATAACCGGATAAGCGCCTTTTTGTTCCGCCGCTGTTTTGTAGATTTTCGCTATCAATTGCCGGTCAATCAGCGGGCGAACGCCGTCGTGTACGCCAACAAGCGCTCCTCTCTCCACTTTTTCCAAACCATTCCGAACCGAATGAAATCGTGTACCGCCTCCTGTAACAATCTGACAGGGAATATTAAATCTGAAATCGGCGCATAATTGCATCCAGTAACCTGCATAATCTTCCGGCAAAATAAGGATAATACGAATCGACGGATCAAAATCGTAAAACGCCGAGATGGTGTGCATTAAAACAGGGCGTTCGGCTAAAAGTATAAATTGCTTGGGTAAATCCCATCCGGTTCGAACGCCTTTTCCGCCGGCTACAATGATTACATATTTTTTTAACATAAAAGTGATTCTTTATTACATATTTTTTGTGGCGCTATGCCTTCAAATAACTCGTGCTGCAAAGTTAATTGATTATATAGAAAATAACAATAAGAACAGATTATTTCTGACACAATTAAATGTTTTTTGAGTTTCCATTTTTTTTTATTATTTTTGTAAAAAAATCTTTATCTATGGTAAACGATTTGGATGTTCAAAACATAATTAGCTATTGGATTGATAGTTCCGATGAGAATTATAAAACAATGCTTGACCTTATTTAATATTCAGGCAAGATACGACGATTATAAACGAAATTTTTACAAACTTTGTACAATGGAATATACTGTAGCTTGGATTGAAAACATTAAAGAAATTCGATTATGGATAAAAACGATGCTATAAAATTAAGTAAAAAATATGTAAAAAAGGTTAAGCAAAGCCGTATAACTGTATTAGATGCTTGGATCTTTGGGTCTTATGCAAAAGGAAATTACAATATTGACAGCGACATTGACCTTGCTCTTATTTTACCCGAAAACAACGTATCGTTTGATACCGATGTTAGACTTATGGCGCTTAGAAAAGGGGATGAAACAATGATTGAAACACATACCTACAGTCAACATGATTTTTCAACAAACACACCAATTATCGAACAAATAAAACAATTTGGTTTTCGACTTTAATATTCAGAACGCATAAACATGTAATTGTAAATCAATAACTTAGTCTTATTATAGGGAGTTTTTATTTTACTCCGCCGTTTTAGCAGCTTGGAGTCAGGCGGGGGTATCGGTAAAGCTCGGACGGGAAGCGAACTTCCAAAATCCTGCGATGTGTCCCACGAGACAACACCCCCGCTTGCGCCAAACTGCCTGTTAGGTGCAAGTGGTGGGCGAGACAGCAGTGGATAGCAACTGAGAGCCAATAATGGTAACGACTACTGAGAAATGATAACAAGAAAATTAGCAGTTCTGGATTCCTTTTGATTGTCATTTCAAAAAATAATTGTACCT
>Ga0123357_10000601_pt1 | contig 35612 bp, 24 predicted proteins | sample TergutEmb28metaG_FD_89873 | JGI IMG/M metagenome (GOLD analysis project Ga0123357, IMG submission 89873) | Embiratermes neotenicus P4 segment gut microbial communities from Petit-Saut dam, French Guiana - Emb289 P4 | ecosystem: Host-associated > Arthropoda: Insects > Digestive system > Gut ... | reverse complement strand
TCTGCGTCTCTTGCAGTCGGAGCTGTTCGCACTGCTGGATATGTACGAAAACCTGTTGCGCAACGGCGAGAGCAGTTCGGGTACCGGTTATGTTTTTTACTATTCGTTTTTCAATCTTGAAACCAATATGGTTTCTTTTGAGTATGGCGATGAAACGCTGTTGCAATTCTGGATTTATCCCGAAAATCCGATGGCGATAAGGAACAATCAAGTGATGAGCGATGTTCAGAACCGCTGGATCGATTCGAAGATCAGAAATTCGATGCTGATCACAAAAACTACCGATGTGCATCAGATTGAGATGCTCAGGAATTTGTATCAGCAGATTGAGGGGTTGACGAAATAAAAAATAGCCTGTTTATACAAACAGGATATTTTTTTTTAATTTCGGGAAAATGTCCTGAAAAATTATTAACCTATCTAATAACTACTTACGAAATATAATAAAAAAAATCTGATAAAAAATAAACTTTTTCCCAAATCGAACGTTTTATTAGTAAAGAGTGTTATTTCATTAGTTATAGTTAAGGGTTAGTAATTCAATTAGGAAGGTTGACGAAGTGATTCGGCAACCTTTTGCTTTTTAACAGCATTAAACGCCAAATACAATAAAACAGCGCTTTTTAAGTTTTATTAAAAGAGAATCTGAAATTATGATCATTACTTTTGTTGTGCCTCCTTCGCTTGACGGCGAACTTCCTGCAGAACGGACAGCGGGCTGCACGCGGCTTGTTTATCCGATGCCTAATATTTATGAATTGATTGTTGCCGCCGTTCTGGAAAAGGAACATGATGTCCGTTACCGCGATTTTGTTCTTGAAAATGAGGGCGAAAAAAACTTGGAGCAGTTTTTAATGAATGATAAAAGCGACTGTTATATGTTATGGTCTGTCAATTTGTCGTTGGAAACTGATCTGAAAACAATCCGGCATATTCGCAACTGTCATCCGGAGGCGTGGATTGTCGTTATGGGACCCGGCGTCACCTTTTTTACCCAAAAGCTGCTTTTAGACGAGCGCGTCGTTGTTGTGCGCGGAGAGCCGGAGCTGACCGTACGGGAACTTGCCGGAGCTATTTCAACCGGTCAGCATTTAGATTCAATCAAAGGCATATCCGTTTTTAAAGAGGGAAATGTCCGGCATCATCCTGCGAGAGAGCTGATAAAAGAGTTGGACAGCCTGCCTTTTCCTGCGCGTCATTTTATTGAGAAGTATATTTATACAAATCCCAAGTTGAAAAAACATCCTTATACAACGGTTTTGACGAGTCGTAACTGTCCGTATAAATGTATCTATTGCGTTCCAAGCTCATTGACTTTCGCGCGGGAAATTGAATTTAAGCGGGATCATGATCGAAAGCCGCCTATTTCCTACCGGTCGGCAGAAAATATCATCGAAGAACTGGATATGCTGGCGGCGAATGGGTATCGTGCAATCACTTTTATAGACGATAATTTTATTACAACAACAAAACGCCTGCGTCCAATCTGCGAATGTGTGAAAAAACATGGATTCAGCTGGGGCTGCCAGGCGCGGGCGGATGCGATAACCGAAGAGGTAGCCGCTATCCTGCACGATGCAAACTGCGGATTTGTGGATTTGGGCGTGGAGAGTTTCAATGACGACATCCTGAAATATATAAAAAAAGACATTACTTCGGAACAGATATATGAAGGAATCCGGTTGCTTAAAAAATATCATATCCCTGTCAAACTGAATATATTGATTGGAACAAGCCCGCTTGAAACGAAAGAAACCGTGAAAGATACGCTTCGTAAAGCCAAAGCATTGAAAGTCAGTCAAGTGATGTTTAATATCGTTGCGCCGTTCCCGGGAACGGAATTTTATGACCTGGCGCGTGAAAACGGCTGGATTGCCGGAGGCGATTATGTGCCGACCGATGTGCAGCATCATTCTATTTTGAATTATCCGAATCTGTCGAGCAAGGAAATGGAGAAGATGCTGTTTCGCAATAATATTTCGTTTTTCCTGCGTCCGTCTTTCATTCTGAAAAATATCGGGCGCTTCGGTTCATTCGCCGATTTTAAGATTGCGCTGAAAGCGTTAAGACGTAAACTGTTTCATACTTAATCAATTAAATGCTATCACTATCGGTTGTTATTATTACGTGGAATGCAGAGCGGGATGTGAAACCCTGTCTTGATTCGGTCGTGGAAGCCACAGGGCATCTTGCGGCGGAAATCATTGTAATCGACAATGGCTCGAATGACAATACGCGCAGTCTTTTACAAAGCTATGGCGAACGGATTAATTTGATTCTGCTGGAAAAAAATTATGGCGTTGCCGCCGCCCGCAACATCGGAATGAGAAAAGCGACCGGAGCGTTTGTGTTGATACTGGATATTGATACGGTAGTAAATAAAGAGGCGATCGACGGAATGTTGGATTACCTGTCGAATCGTCCGGAATGCGGTCTTTGCGCTTGCAAGCTCCAGTCGGAGGCAGGGGAAGTGCAGGACAGTTGCCGCCGGCTTCCTTATCCGGCGCATAAAATCAGAAACCTGATAACCGGCAAAACCGGCAAGTTCGCTTTTTTGAGCAGTTTGCATAATAAAATAAAGGAACAGAATGAAAAACAGTTTTATCATGAAGAACTGCAAGCAAATGAGCCTTTTGAAGTCGAATATGTGATTGGCGCCTGCCAGATGTTTCGCAGCATGCTATTGTCTGAAGTTGGTTATCTGGACGAAAAAATATTTTACGGGCCGGAAGATGCCGATTTTTGTTTAAGGATCTGTCAGCATGGATATAAGATCGTTTGTTTGCCGGCATATCATATCGTTCATCATTATAACCGTATTTCCAACAGGAGGGTATTTTCAAAAATGTCTTATCTTCATGCGAAAGGGTTGTTGTATTTTTATTTCAAACATTCATCAATTGCACAACCCAAACATCTTCAAAGCCACCGGCAGTTTTAAGCCATGATTTCAACAAGCCCGCCTGCCGGTAGCCGCATTTACTTAACAAATTGAAACTTTCCGTATTGCTTAGCGGTATATATGCGTATAATTGATTCAAATGCAAGCTATTGAAAGCATAACCGGCAGTTAAATTCAGGATTTCAGTTCCATAACCTTTGCGGCGAAATGGCAGATCAACCAATATTCCAATGCCTGCCCGTTGATGAACCGGGTCGTAATCGTACAAATCAACTGTTCCGATGGCTATGCCGGATTTTTTTTCAACAGCTATTAACCGCAATTGCCCCGAATGAACAATGCCTTGTAAAGAATTGGTCAGGTAATCGCGCAAAGCAAACCTGGAATAAGGCGCTAAGGTAGAACCGTATTTCCATAATTCCGGATTATTTTCCCATTCATACAGAATATCCAAATCCTCCGGCTCCAACGCCCTCAATAATAGATTTTCATTTTCTAAAAAAGCCATAATTATCGTGTTTTATCAATGATTACTTCAATCCTTCAATCCTTATTTTATTATCCTGTACCACAACCCGTTTATTATCCGACAGAAAACGAATAGCCTCTATCAGCCGTTTTTCGGGATAATCTGTTGCAGCGGCAATTTCATCCAAAGTCATTTCTTTTCCGTTTAACTGGTTTAAAACCTTTTGAATCAACTGTTCCATATCGGAAGAACGCATGTTTTGCTGCCGTCTTTCGATACATACATCGCATTTTCCGCAATCCTTTGCATCTTTTTCCCCGAAATACTGAAGCAGCATTTTACTCCGGCACTGGGTTTTGGAAGTCCCATATTCAACAACGTTTTTTATCCGCTGGATTAACCGGTCTCTCCGCTGTTCATAAACGGATTGGGGGATCGACAGGTATTTCATTTCTTCCCTGCTCTTGTTATAATAAATTGTCGGTATTTTTTGTGCAGGAATATAATGGATGATTTGTTTTTTCGACAAAAGTTTCAGCGATTCATAAACGGCGTGTTCTGACAATCCCGTCCGTTGCGCCAGCAGCGATTCGTTGATATGGATATAGTCGGCAAACAAACCGGTATAGGAACGCAAAAGCACCTGAATCAGATTTTCAACCGGCTCGCTAAATTCGGAAAATTTATACAGCTCGTCGCGCTGAACGGTAAATATCAACTTGGACTGTTTGTCTGTATCTTCAATATAAGTGAGATAGCCCGATAAATCAAGAATTTTTACGGCGTTATGCGCTTGCGCAATGTTGTATCCGTAAGTCAGGCAAAACTGCTCGATTGAAAAATTATGACCCGTATCAAGTCCCGTATTAATAGGGATTTGGAAAAAGTAAGCCAGTTTTTCATATATTTCTTTGACAAACTCCCGTCCGGGAAATTCTTCTTTTACTCTTTTTTTCAGTTGGGCGACATCGCGCGGCGAGAAAAGCGCAACGGCGTAAGCCTTTTTTTCATCCCTGCCGGCTCGTCCCGCTTCCTGAAAATATTCTTCCAACGATCCGGGCAATTCGTAATGAATGACCAAACGAACGTCCGGTTTGTCGATCCCCATACCGAAAGCGTTTGTACAGACAATCACGCGGCGCTGGTCGTTTTTCCACTCGTTTTGTTTCCGTATTTTTTCGTCCGTAGTCAGTCCGGCATGAAAATAATCTGCCTGAATGCCTTGCCGCTGTAATTCGACGGCGATTTCTTTCGTTCGCTTGCGGCTACGGACATAAACGATGGAGCATCCCTGCATTTTCGACAGGATATGAGTCATTTCAAAAAGCTTATCTTCCGTTTCCCGAATGACATAAGCGATATTTTTCCGTTCAAAACTTTTACAAAAGACGTTTTTTTGTCTGAAATTCAATTTTTCCTGAATATCGTCAATTACTTCCGGCGTTGCAGTCGCAGTCAGCGCAAGAACCGGAACATCGGGGAGATAATCGCGAATCTCAACAATACGCAGATAAGACGGGCGAAAATCATATCCCCACTGCGAAATGCAATGCGATTCGTCGATAACTAATAAACAGACATTCAGATGCGGAAGTTTTGCCAGAAAAAGTTCGGTGGTCAAGCGTTCGGGCGATACGTACAGGAATTTGTAATTGCCATAAATACAGTTCTCAAGCGCCACAACAATTTCGGAATAACTCATTCCCGAATGGACGCAGGCAGCTTTGATTCCCAGCTTTTTCAGGTTGTCCACCTGGTCTTTCATCAAAGCGATTAATGGCGTTACCACGAGGCAGATACCTTCCATTAGCATGGCCGGAACCTGAAATGTCAACGACTTCCCGCCTCCCGTTGGCATTAGCCCCAAGGTATCTTTTCCTTCGTAAACGGAAGTTATGATTTCTTCCTGAAGCGAACGAAAGGAGTCGTATCCCCAATATTGCTTGAGTACTTCTTGAAACATAGCGGTTAACCACTAATTCTGATGTCTTTGATTAATAGCTGAATGCTTGCCTTATTGTTGTAAACGTTTTCTTCAATCGTGTAGCAAATATCAAACGGTTTTCCGCTTTTGATATAATCGTGATACTGATGCATTCCAAAAGCAATTGCCGAAATAATATCTCCTGTTGAATCATCGACCAAATCCAATTTGATATGCTCTAACTCCTTTCCAACCAATTTACTGCTTCCGAAGTCCCGTACGGCAAACGAGCAAAAAACAGGTTTTTGGTTATCGGGACCGAACGGATTCATTCGTTTCAAGTCGGTTAAAAGTTTATTGTCTATTTCACTGAATTTCAGGGCTGCATCGATATTCAAGGTTTGAACCATTTGCTCCTCTTTCATGTATTCACCGGCAAAGGTTTCGAGGCGGGATTCGAATAATTCCAAACTTTCTTCCAGCAAAGTGACGCCGGCAGCAAACGTATGACCGCCGAAATTAACTAAAATATCTTTGCATGATTCAATCGCTTTGTAAATATCAAAACCGGTTATCGAGCGAGCCGATCCTGAAATATAGCCGGCTGATTCGGTTAAAACGATGACAGGTTTGTAGTATTTTTCCGTTAAACGCGAAGCGACAATTCCAATCACACCTTTGTGCCACTCGCGGTTAAAGACCACAAGAATTTTCCGGTTTGCCAAGTGAGGATTTTCATCAATAGCAAGGTATGCTTCGTCGGTTATTTTTTTATCTAATTCACGCCGGTCGTCATTGTATTGATCGATATTTTCACTCTTTTCTTTCGCCGATTTAAAATCTTTCGCTAAAAGCAAATCCACCGCTTCTTTTCCGTTCATCATTCTGCCGGAAGCGTTGATTCGCGGTCCGATTTTAAAGACAATATCGCTGATAGTTATGTCTTTTCCCGATAGACTGCAAATGTCGATAATTCCTTTGAGTCCTTTTCCCGGATTATGATTCAATTGCCGTAAGCCATAAGCCGCCATGATACGATTTTCTCCCGTAATCGGAACAATATCCGAAGCAATACTGACCGCAACCAAATCGAGTAACGACCTCAAATTTGAAAGGTCGATTCCATTATTGACGGCAAAGGCGTTCATGAACTTGTAACCCACGCCGCAACCGGACAGGTGCTCGTAAGGATAGGTGGAATCCGTCCGTTTGGCATTCAAAATAGCAACCGCATCGGGCAATTGTTCTTCATCAGGCTTATGGTGGTCGCAGATGATGAAATCAATTCCAAGCGATTTAGCATAAGCAATTTTCTTGATGGCTTTAATTCCGCAATCCAAAGAAATAATCAACGATACGCCGGTTTCGCGGGCATATTCGATACCTTTGTCGGAAATTCCATACCCTTCATCGTAACGATCCGGAATGTAGTAATCCAGATTCGACGTCCACGTGTTTTGTTCTAAAAATTTATAAACCAGTGCAACGGCAGTAGTACCGTCCACATCATAATCCCCATAAATCAAAATTCTTTCTTTATTTCCCAACGCTCTGTTTAAACGGTCAACAGCTTTTTGCATGTCGGGATACAAGAAAGGACTGTATAAATCTCGCAAATTCGGATTCAGGAACTGACGCACGCCCTGCTCTGTCAGAATGCCTCTTTGTACCATCAGGAGGCAGACTACCGGACTTAAACCGAATTTTTTTGAGAGTTCATCTCTTTTAAGTTTTTGTTCTTTTGTATGGGGTTGATAATTCCATTTGTTAATCATTTATATTGTTTTTTCTTTTTTATCGCAGAAATCATGGCATAAAACACCCCCTCTAATGGAATCAATAATTAGTTACATTTTTGCAAAATTACTTTCTTCAGATTGTTTTTGCCAATACTTTTGCAAAGATACAGAAAAAAATATAAAATTCGATTATTTATTGCAAAAGATTTTGACCGGTCATTTCTTTGGGTTGCTTCAATCCCATGATATGCAAAATGCTGGGAGCCACATCCGCTAATATTCCATTCTTCACTTTAGCGCCTGTGTTTTCAGATATATAAATGAATGGAACCGGATTCAATGAATGCGCCGTGTTGGGGCTTCCGTCGTCGTTCAGCGCATAATCGGCGTTTCCGTGATCGGCAATAATAATCGCTTCGTAACCGTTGGCTTTTGCGGCTTCAATCGTATCTTTCAGGCAGGCGTCAACGGCGATGACCGCTTTTTCGATGGCTTCGTATATGCCTGTATGACCTACCATATCGCCATTCGCATAGTTGACAACAATAAAATCGAATCGTTGAGAATTGATTGCATCCACCAATTTGTCTTTCACTTCAAAAGCCGACATTTCAGGTTTCAAGTCGTAAGTGGCTACTTTGGGCGAAGCGACCAGAATCCGTTCTTCTCCTTCGTAAGGAGCTTCGCGACCGCCATTGAAAAAGAAAGTGACATGCGCATATTTTTCCGTTTCCGCAATATGCAGCTGATGCAGTCCCAACGACGACAAGTATTCGCCCAGCGTATTATTTACATTGTCTTTGTCAAATAATATATGGACATGCTGGAAAGTCGGATCGTATGGGGTCATTGTATAATATTGCAGGTTGGGAACCGTTTGCATGCCGGCTTCGGGCATATCTTTCTGTGTCAAAACGACAGTCAGTTCCTTAGCGCGGTCGTTTCGGAAATTAAAGAAAATCACTACATCGCCTTCTTCGATCAAAGCAACCGGTTTGCCCGCCGTTGTGCAGACAATCGGTTTGATAAATTCGTCGGTAACTCCCTCCTGATAGGATTGTTCCACAGCAGCTACCGGATTTTCCGCCGGCGTTCCGACACCTTTGACCAGCAAATCGTATGCTTCCTTCACTCTTTCCCAGCGTTTATCGCGATCCATCGCGTAATACCTGCCTACGACCGATGCGATTTGTCCGGTCGATTGTTTCAGATGCGCTTCCAGTTCGCGAATAAAGCCGGCGCCGCTTTTGGGGTCGGTATCCCGCCCGTCCATAAAACAGTGAATAAAGGTTTTATCAACACCGTAAATTTTACTTATATCCGTCAGTTTGAATAAATGCTCCATCGAACTGTGCACTCCTCCGTTTGACACCAAACCCATGATATGAATTTTTTTATCATTTGCCTTTGCATACGAATAAGCGCTTTTTACTTCGGGATTTTCGAGAATAGAATTGTTGCGCGCCGCTATGTTAATTTTCACCAAATCCTGATAAACCACGCGACCGGCGCCGATATTCAGATGACCGACTTCCGAATTACCCATTTGCCCGTCGGGCAACCCCACCGCTTCGCCGGAAGCCTGCAATTGCGAACAGGGATAGGTGTTTAAAAGATAATCCCAGTACGGGGTTGCGGTTTGAGAGATTACATCCCGTTTTGTCTTATCGCCAAATCCCCATCCATCGAGGATAACCAATAATGCTTTTTTATTTATCATGAGAATAGTTGCTTTTAATTTTGACTGCAAAAGTACAAAAAAAAATCGCAAGAACTTCATTTGTCGAAAATTATTAATTGTTTGCAACACAATTTACGGTTTGCCATATTTTGTAAAACGAACTCAATGAAAATTATTCATGACAAAAATAAGGTACTAAGGTTAATGTTTTCTCTTAATTATTTTTTTATTTTTCAAAAATGGTAATTTTATGGAGATTTAATTCAAAACATGATATAAAAATAAAATATTATCTTCTATTTTTATCATACACTGAATTAATATTGCAATAGATTAAATTATAGTTTGTGTTTTCATATATTTGTGTTTGCTTTAGTATCATTTTATCACACAAAGCCGTCAACGAAATTTGACTATCAGCCAATTTCTGAGAAATTTTCCTCTAAAATTATATGCGTATTATGTTTTATATATATAAATTTGTACCCAATTTTGACATTTTATTAAATTAGATAAATATTTATGTAAATGCTTACAATTAGGACAAATTATGAAATTATGCAAATAATGACTATTCGGAAAAAAGATTAACATTATAAATAATAAAATTATGACGCCCAAGCAAAACAACCTACTAAAAAAAATATTTTTAGTAATGATTTTTTCTTTTATCGCAGCAGGCTATTCCCATGCCCAATCTTTTAAAAGTAACTCAGGAACGGATTTCTATGTTGCATTCGGAAAAAACAATCAGGAAACTGCTATTGCCGCTACCGGCAATCCTAATGTTGAACTTATATTGCGGATAGCGACTCAAGATTCTACACAAGTGACCTTGACGTTTACAGACGGAACGGTACCTCCTGTAATATTTACGCTTCCCGCAGATACAGTCTTTGACTACATATTGTCGCAAAAACAAGCCATCGCTGCTTATACGGGAGTATCTCAATCGAACCCAGCCGCCGCTGGCGCAAATAAAAAGTCGATCAGGATAACTGCTACAAATCCAATCGAATTGGTTGCGGTAAATTCCGCTAATCGTTCGTTTGAAGCTACCCTTGTTTGGCCCGTAGAAAATTGGGGAACGGAATATTATAATATTGGCGTCGATCCTTATACTACCGGTACTAACTGTGATGGATATATTGTGATTGCAAAAGAAAACAATACCATAGTTAGCGGTATTACCGGTATTGGCAATCCTGGCAATATTAACGCCATTACCGGTCCTATTACCCTGAATGCAGGGGAAGTGTATTCTTACAATAATACCGGTAACAATAAAGATAAGCTGGGAGAGTACATAGAATCCGATAAACCGGTTGCTTTTTTTAATTCGAATTCGCAAGGTACGATAACTACAACCGGTTCCCCTCAAAACAATTATACTTTTGAACAATTAGCGCCGGTTAACCAGTGGGGTAAGGAATTCATTTTGCCGACTAATAAATATAGCGCCGGTCTTTTCAGAATTTATGCCAAAGACGCATCTACCGTTCTTAATTTTACCTATTCTAATGGCACCAGTGGCACCACTACGATTGCAGGACCAGGATATTACGATATTAGAATCGATGGTAACACGAATGCTACCGCTAAAGCCTGTTATCTCACTGCAAGCAGTCCGGTGGGGGTATGCGCTTTTCAAATACCCAATCGAACCAATCAAACTCCGCCGCAAATAGGCGCTCCTGCTTCTGCCTGGTTGCCTCCGGTGCAACAAATGACGCGCTATGCGTTAATGAGTCCGCTCGATCTTGCAGGGCAGTATTCGTATTCGCCTATGAATCATTTTCTTACTGTTATTGTTCATTCTTCAGGCAAAAACAGTACAACTATCGCTCTTAACGGAAAAGCGCCCCAGCCCGTAGAAAGTGTACCCAATTTTACTTGGGTAGCGGATAATATCGGGGGCAGCGACTATTCTTTCGGATCATTTAAGATTGACAGCACTTACGTAGGCACCGGTCTTAAAGCAAAGAATAAAACCGTCCTGGTTGATAATCCGGATGGACTGATAGCGCTGGCTTACTCATCAGAAGGGTCGTTTGCTACTTACTTTTATGCTGTGGGATTAAATTACAAGGATCTGACAGCCGGTTTTACTGTCAATGACGTTGATTATATCGATATGGAAGGAAAAGGAATTTGCGACGTTTCCACTTTCACATTCGAGGCTTATCCCGATACGATGACCAATGTTGTCTGGAATATCAACGGAACGCCGGCAGGCACAGGTATTTCAATCACGAATGATTTGCCGAACGGATATAATGTTATCCAAATGATTGCTAATGATAAGACTTACACTACTTCTTTCTTTGTCGGAGGGCTTCCTGTGGTTTGGACGCCTTATACGACCACCGATGATGAAAGATACAACTGGAACAATCGCGCCAACTGGACGCCGGCTGTGGTTCCTACCTCATGCAACAATGTCTTTATACCCGGTAATCTCGATTATTATCCTGATTTGTCGAGCAACGCAGCATGTAATAATATTTACTTCATGCAAGGCGGTAAACTGGGTCGTCCCGATTTATTATCCTACAAAAAAGCGCATATTCAGTACAATTTCGGATTAAAAGAAAATCCACAGACGACCAGTAATAATAATATGAGTCTTGTGTTGAATGAAACTTCCACTTTCGACCGGATGTTGTATTCCGCTTCGGTTTCGACTCCTCCCATCGAACGGGAACGCTGGCACATGCTTTCCGAGCCGCTACGAGACGTAGTTACCGGCGATTTGGGTTTCGGCGGTTTTCCGCTCACATTCCTGATGAAGTTCGGTCCTGTCAACAAGGATAAAAAGGATTATCCCGTTGGGGAATGGACAACTCCCTATACCACAATGGTTGAACCGGTAGCAACGAATATTACCGACGGATTCGCTTTCTACATGTATGGATACGGAAATGAATACAACGACAATACCGGCTGTGAAGAAACCGGCTATTTCGGTCAGTTGAACGAATTGAACTTCCTTCCAGCTACCTGGAGCGGAATAGATTTTGGTCTTGCAAAAACAGACGGTATCCTTGAATTGCCTTTCTTTGCCGATACAACAAGCCTGTATGCGCACCGCACACATGTATATGACGGTCAAAAAAGTACGTTTTATTACATCAATGATGAGAATAAGTTAACCGGAAGGAGCGAATCAGTTATCCGCGGAGCAAATAACGAAAATTACCGCTTTGCTCCGGAGACTTACGATTCCAACAACGATAAATGGATATTCAACAATCCGGTTCAACATACGGTCACGGGGCTGGGAGATAATGACGAATTTTTGGTGGGTAATCCCTATATGTCGGCGATCGACATGGTTGCTTTTCTTAATGAAAATTCGGCTTCCGTTTATCCTTCATTTCGTATATGGAATGGAGACGATTTAGATTTTATTACCTGTACTTTAGATGCAGGCGCTATCACTTCGACCGATGGAAGCGATATGAGTTATATAGTTCCGTTACAGGGATTTTTCCTGAAATACAAGGGAGATGGAGCGGTCAATTTTAATGTGGAAAACACAGCCGTTCGTAAAACAACATCGTCTAACCTGAGAAGCTCGCAAGGCAGCGGAGAAAAAAACCGCATGCGTATCAAAGCCGAAAATGATTACTCCGCTTCGTATGCGATAATTGGTTATAAAGAAGGTGCAAGCAACGGTTATATTCCAGGCGAAGATGTTCAGAAATTATTCTCGCCAGTCAATTATGTTCCTTCCGTCTATTCGTTGGCAGACGAAATTCCTGTTGATATTAATTTCATAAATGATAACAGCAATATTATCATCCCTTTAGGTATAAAAACCGAACAGACGGGGGAAATCCGACTCTCTTTCACAGGTATGGATAATTACTTAAAAGCCTCAAAGATAGAGTTGATCGATGCCTTGGAAAACAAAACGATTGACCTGACTGGAGAACCAAGTTATACCTATTCTTTTAATAATACTGAAACGGGTATCCAAAACGGACGCTTTTCACTCCATATTTCAAATTCGATTACATCCCTGCCGGATGTCGATTCGGACAACCTGAATGTTTACGGCAATTCAAAAGGGATTTATGTTGTTTCGTCCGAACCTGTGCAACAATTGGAAGTCTATGATTTTACCGGAAGAAAGCTGTATGAAAGCGCTTCGGATGCAAGATATTATCCCTTGCAAGGCAATCCAGTTAATTTTCCATTAGTTGTCAAGGTAATGACTGCAAGTAAAGTGAAAATGGTAAAGATCAATTAAGAAATAAAAATTTAAGAATAGTGAAAAAAATATTTGTCGTAACTATGATTTTTTTGTTTGCCGGTATGGAAACGGGATATACACAAATCTTCCAGGATCAGGGCAGTACCAGCGAAAAAAGTCCCGGACTTTACAGCAATACTATCACTTCCGACAATCCGGAAGAAAATAAAACTGCTACCGGACTTTTCAAAAGCAATTCCGCCCCAGATCCGGGCGGTCGTCCGGGCGACGGTGGAGCTATAGGTAAAGACGTGCCTCTTGGCAATGGGATAACTGCATTGTCTGTATGCTTTGTGCTTCTTGTAGTTGCGAAGGAGACTACGAAGAAATTTAAAAAATTTAGAAGGGGGTGTTGATTCACTCCCTTTTTTGTTATTGTCAAAAAAAAATACCATTTTCATAAAGTGAAGGCTTAAATTAGGATTAAAACAATATTCTTTGGTAGAAAAAACATGAAAATCAAAAAATGATTTTACATGTCGATAAATGATAACTAAAAAGTTTTTAATACATTTTGAATAAAACTATGTAATAAAATTTGTTTTATTTTCTTTTCATTTATCTTGTTGGTGAGGATGATTTGCTGTAATTTTGCGTAAAATGCTTTCAAATTAACACCAAAAATTACAAACAATTAATTTTTACGACATGAATAATAAACTTATGATATTTAATAAACACAGTCTGATGAAAAGAATATTTTTATTAATGTTCTTCTCTTTCATCGTAGCAAGTCATTCATTTGCTCAATCTGCTAAAAGCAATTTAGGAATGGATTTCTATGTTGCATTCGGAAAAAACAATCAGGAAGCTACCATTACCCCTACCGGGAGGCTTAATGTTGAATTGGTATTACGGATAGCTACCCTTGAAGCTACGCAGGTAACCTTGTCGTTTACGAATGGTTCGGTATCTAACAGGGTATTTACGCTTCCTGCCGATACAATCTTTGACTACATATTGACGCGTTCGGAAGCCATCGCTACTTATACGGGAGAATTTCAATCGAACCCTGCTACTTCTGGCGCAAATAAAAAATCGGTCAGGGTAACTGCTACAAAACCAATCAAATTGGTTGCGGTAAACAGCGCTAATCATTCGTATGAAGCTACGCTTGTTTGGCCCACCGACAGTTGGGGAACGGAATATTATAATATTGGCGTCGCTCCTTATACTACCGGTTCTCACTGTAATGGATATATTGTGATTGCGAAAGAAAACAATACTACAGTTTCCGGTATCACCGGTATGGGCGGCATTAACGGACCTATTACCCTGAATGCGGGGGAAGTGTATTTTTATTATAATACCGGTTCGAATATTGATAAGTTGGGAGAGCATATAATATCCAACAAACCGGTTGCTTTTTTTAATTCGAATACGCAGGCTATGATAACTACAGGCTCCGGTACTCAAAACAATTATAATCTTGAACAATTAGCGCCGGTTAACCAGTGGGGTAAAGAATTCATTTTGCCGACTAACAAGTATAAGGCAGGTCTTTTCAGAATTTATACCAAAGACGCATCTACTGTTCTTAAATTTACTTATACAGATGGCTCCCCAACAAACACCAAAACAATCACAGGAGCCGGATTTCACGATATTAGAATAGATGGTTACACGAATGCTGCCGCTAAAGCCTGTTATCTCACTTCAAGCAGTCCGGTGGGCGTATGCGCTTTTCAAATACCCAATCTACCCGGACAAAGTCCGCCGCAAATAGGCGCTCCTGCTTCTGCCTGGTTGCCTTCGGTGAAGCAAATGACGCGCCATGTGTTAATGAGTCCGCTCGATCTTGACGGACAGTATGCGTATATGGCTATGAATCATTATCTTACTGTTATTGTTCGTTCTTCAGGCAAAAACAGTACAACTATCGCTCTTAACGGAAACGCGCCCCAGCCTGTAGGGAGTGTACCCAATTTTACCTGGGTGGCGGATAATATCGGGGGCAGCGACTATTCTTTCGGAACATTCAAGATTGACAGCACTTTCGTAAATGACGGTATTAAAGCGAAGAATAAAACCGTTCTGGTTGATAATCCGGATGGACTGATAGCGCTGGCTTTCTCATCAGAAGGGTCGTATGCCACTTATTTTTACACTGTTGGATTAGCTTACAGGGATTTGACAGCCGGATTTACCATTAATGACGTTGATTATATCGATCGTGACGGGAAAGGCGCATGCGACGCTTCTAACTTCACTTTCGAGGCTTATCCCGATTCGTTGACCAATGTTACATGGAAGATAAACGGAGCGTTGGCAGGCACAGGAAAGCAACTCTTTAAAGACGACTTGCCGGAAGGACTTGTTGTTGTTGAAATGATTGCTAATAATAAAACCTACACCTGTTCTTTCTTCGTCGGAGGACTTCCTGTCGTCTGGACGCCTTATACTACCACAGGGAATGAAAGATACAACTGGAATAATCTTGCCAACTGGGCGCCGGCGATAGTTCCTAACTCGTGCAACAATGTTTTTATTCCCGGTAATCTTGACTATTACCCGAATTTGACAGACAATGCTGTATGTAAGAAAATTTACTTCATACAAGGCGCTGAGTTGGGACGTCCCGATTTGTTGACTTACGAGAAAGCATACGTACAGTACAATTTCGGATTGAAACAAGAGCCGCAAAAAACCGGCAATAACAATATGGATCTTGTGTTGCATAGTACTTCTACTGCCGACCGGATGCTGTATTCCGCCGCTGTTTCCGCCGATCCGATCGAACGTGAACGCTGGTATATGCTTTCTTCTCCACTGAAAGACGTGCTGACAGGCGACTTGGGCTTTGGCGGATTCCCGCTTACATTCCTGAAAAAGTACGACATGACGGAAAATCAGAACTATCCTGTCGGAAACTGGACAACTCCCTATAATAGCATGACCGAGCCGGTAACATCAAACAGCACGGATGGCTTTGCTTTCTTCATGTACGGATCCGGAAATGACGAGGGCGACGATACCGGCTGCGAAGAATCAGGCTATTTCAATGATCCGGAATTAAATGATTTAGACTACCTGCCGGATACTCGAAGCAACGAAAGTTATGGTATCGGGAAAATAAACGGTATTCTCGAATTGCCTTTCTTTGCCGATTCTACAAACCTGTATGCTCATCGCACACAAGTATATGACACGAACACAAACACAAGTAAGTTTTATTATGTTTCCAGCGAGTCGTCAACCTTTAATGTTTTAACGGGCAAAAGCGATGCCATTGAGCGAAAATCCAATAACAGCAATTACCGTTTTGCTCCGGAAGATTATGATTCCATCAGCGGCAAATGGGTCTTCCAAGAGCAGACGAATCACCCTGTTGGCGGGTTAAGCGACGGAAATGAATTTTTAGTGGGTAATCCCTACATGTCTTCAATTGATATGATCGACTTTTATATGGATAATTCCACGTCTATTTATCCCGAATACAAAATTTGGAACGGGCATGGTTTCGATTCTTACAGTATTGACCCTGAAGGAGAAGGAATCGCTACAAATCCTCTGGATAATTCGCTTTTTGTATCTCCGATGCAAGGATTTTTCCTGACATACAAGGGTGGAGATGAGGTTAATTTTAATGTGAAAAATATTTCAACGGTTCGTCCGGCAACATCCTCATTCAATTTGAGAAACGCCCGGAAACCGGCAGAAGAAAACACCTTGCGCATCAAAACCAAAAACAAATACGCAAGCGCTCATGCAGTGATCAGATACAAAGCCGGAGCAAGCAACGACTTTGTTCGTGGAGAAGACAGCAGGAAATTATTTTCCCCTCTCGGTTATGTTCCGGAAGTATATTCTTTGACGGGAGATATTCCGGTAGATATCAACTTTATCAATAATGAAAAGGATATTATTATTCCCTTAGGAATTAAAACCGGTCGAACCGGGGAAATCCACCTCTCTCTTGCCGGAATGGATAATTATTCCAAAGCCTCGAAAATTGAATTGATCGACGCGAAGGAAAATAAAACGATTGACTTGACAGGAAAATCAAGTTATTCCTTTTCTTTTAACCACACTGAAAAAGGAATCCAAAACGGACGGTTTTCACTCCGGATAAGTAATTCAATGACCGCTTTGCCCGATATTGATAATTCCGGCGACATTAATGTTTATGGCAATTCAAAAGGAATTTATATTGTTTCGACAGAACCCGTGCAACGATTGGAAGTCTATGATTTAACAGGGCGAAAACTGTATGAAAGCACGTTAGATGCAAGGTATTATCCCTTGCAGGGTAATTCAGGCAATTTTCCATTAATTGTCAAGGTAATGACTACGAATAAAGTGAAAACAGTAAAGATCAATTAAAAACTAAGAATTAAAAAATATTTTTTGCAGGATTATTGAAATTTTAAGTAATTTTGTGCCCGATTTTAGATATTCGTAAATGAAAAATAATCTTTCGAGTAACCACTTACATGGTGTACCTACTTTTCGGGCAATGGGGATTATTATCGCTATCGGAATTGTGTATGGCGATATTGGGACTTCACCTCTCTATGTGATGAAAGCTGTGATGAACGCTCTCCCGCACAATCATCCCGACTTAATCATCGGAGCTGTTTCCTGCGTGATTTGGACATTGACTTTACAAACTTCCATTAAATATGTGCTGATCACGCTTCGAGCCGATAACAAAGGCGAAGGTGGGATTCTCTCGTTGTTTGCGCTTATCCGTAAAAAATACCGTTGGGCGTACATAATTGCAGCCATTGGCGCCGCCACTTTGCTTGCCGACGGAGTGATTACCCCGTCGATTACGGTGGTTTCAGCTATCGAAGGGCTGCAAAATGTTTATCCATCTACCAAAGTTGTTGGCGTTGCTATCGGTGTTATTCTCGTGTTGTTTGCGCTGCAACCTTTTGGAACAGCTTCTTTGGGACGATATTTTGGAACGATTATGCTGGGGTGGTTTATCATGCTGGGAGCTTTTGGGTTAAGCAATTTTGTAGAATACTTGCCGATTGCAAAAGCCTTCAATCCCGTCAACGCTATTCTGTTTCTAAAATCATCTCCGCAAATACTGGTTATTTTGGGAGCCATTTTCCTCTGCACAACCGGAGCCGAAGCGTTGTATTCAGACTTGGGTCATTGCGGATTACATAACATTCAGGCTTCATGGATTTTTGTAAAGATTACTTTAATTTTAAATTATTTGGGACAAGGGGCTTGGGCGATTACCCATCCCGATAAAATTGTTTCCGATATAAATCCTTTTTTTGAAATCATTCCATCATGGTTTTCACTGCCGGGAGTGATTATGGCTACCTTTGCCGCCATTATCGCCAGCCAGGCGTTAATCAGCGGATCTTTCACGGTAATCACCGAGGCTGTTTCGTTGGGTCTGTGGCCTAACATCAAGATTAAATATCCGACCGAATTAAAAGGTCAAATGTTTATACCGGGCATTAATTATGTTTTGATGATTCTATGTGTAATGATCATCTACGTATTTAAATCTTCCTCCAATATGGAGGCTGCTTACGGGCTTTCGATTTCTATTACCATGCTGATGACTACGCTTCTTTTATTTTTATATATGAAGGTAAAAGGACTGAAGTTGTGGCATTCAATTCCGATTACTTTATGCTTCCTGTTCATAGAAACCGGATTTTTAACGGCAAATAGCGTGAAATTTTCTCATGGCGGCTTTATTACCATCCTGATTGCCGGTTTCCTGTTTCTTATCATGTACATTTGGTCTAATGGCCACCGTATCAAAAACCGGTGCGTCACCTACGAAAAGATTGCTCCGGTAATTCCTGTGCTTGACCAGTTAAGCGAGGACTCCCAAGTTCCCAAATATGCCACTCACCTGGTTTATGTTACCCGGGCTAAATATAAAACCGATATAGAAAGTAAAATCATTTATTCGCTCTTCAACCGTCAACCGAAAAGAGCAGACACCTACTGGTTTGTTTATTTATGGCGTAATGATGAACCTTATGAGTTTGACTATGAAATAACTACTTTTGTCAAAGAAAAAATTTTCCGTATTGATATAACCACCGGTTTTAAATTGGGATTTCATGTGGATGATTATTTGCGGAAAATTATGGAAAAAATGGAAAAAGACGGGAAGGTGGATTTGTTGAGCCGTTATTCTTCGTTGCGCGAAAACCACATACGGGGCGATTTCCGGTATGTAGTAGTAGAGCGTATCATGCGCAACAGTCTGCTTTTGCCTTTCTTCAAAAAAGCCACGTTATCACTTTACACTGTTATCAAAAAATTTGCCACTTCCGATACGCAGATTTTGGATTTGGATCCTTCTAACGTAACCGTCGAATCGGCTCCGCTTGTCAGAAAAGGAAATTGATTGTCTTTCAAATAATATATAATGAACTGATAGATTCATTATTACAAACCCGTGAGATTGCCGTTGCGAAAATACCGGCAATTGAAACGATTTTGACTTTTTCACTTTTTTGGGAATACGGAATACTGTCAGTGAAAATGATTTCCGACAGGCTGGACTGATCGACGAGCAAAGAAGCCGGATCAGACATGACGGCATGAGAAGCGATGGCGCGTACAGAGGCGGCTCCTTCGGCTGTCATCAATTCGGCGGCTTTAGTTATCGTTCCGGCCGTATCCACAATATCATCGACCAGAATTACATTCATGCCTTTGACGTCGCCGATAATTTTCATTTCTGAAATTTCATTGGCTTTTTGGCGGATTTTATAACAAATAACCATTGGAACTTTCAAGTATTTGGCGTAGGTATTCGCCCGTTTCGTGCCGCCTACATCGGGAGTGGCAATCACTAAATCCGGTAAATTCAGACTCTTGATTTCTTCAATAAAAACTGCCGATCCATACAAATGATCAACAGGAACATCAAAAAACCCCTGTATCTGATCAGCATGTAAATCCATAGTAATTAGACGATTGATGCCAGCTACACCCAATAAATCCGCAACTAATTTAGCTCCGATAGCAACACGTGGATTGTCTTTTCTATCCTGACGCGCCCAGCCGAAATAAGGAATAACGGCAACAATGGATTTCGCCGAAGCCCGTTTAGCAGCATCAATCATCAATAATAATTCCATCAAATTATCGGAATTGGGGAATGTCGATTGAATTAAAAAAACATGCTCACCCCGGATGGATTCTTCGTATGCAACAGAAAATTCGCCATCCGCAAAATGTTGAATATTCATTTTTCCCAAAGGACACTGCAAGTTATTACATATTTTTTCCGCTAAATAGCGAGAGTTTGTTCCCGAAAACACTTTAAAAGAAACCATTGTTTTTAATTATTAAATTTTGCGCTACAAAATTAATACAAACTAAACAAAAATGCGTCATATTACGTTAGAAAATTATAAAAGAGATTGGATAATTATAAGTAAAATTACTGAAATGCCAAATTTTCTTTCTTTTTCTTGAGAAATATTGTATATTTGTAGCTCAATCGTTTATTATTTACAAATTAGCTGGTATGAAAACTTTTTTTTCGACATTATTAGTAGCGTCATTGTTTCTTTATTCTGCTATTGAGGCAGTTGCATGTCCCGCTTTCCCTGGTCTGGGAAAAGCAAAACAACCGGACGGCGCTATAATTTCTTTGTATTTGAGAGGAGATGAAAAAATGCACTGGATGGAATCGGAAGACGGCTATTCGCTTCTTTACGATAACAACAAAAACATTGTTTATGCGACTGCTGATAAAGAAGGGAATATGGTTCCTTCTTCTATTGTAGCTCGGGATGTATCGTTGCGCTCTGCATCCGATCAGGCATTTTTAAAAGAAATTTCCAAAAAACTGAATTATAGTCAAGCTCAAATCAATACATTTCAGGCTATCTGGAAAATGGCGCCCAAACCGTCAAATGCAAATTCGAGTTCGCTTCGGGCATCGGTTGGAACTGCAAAAGCGATCTGCGCTTTGATTAACTTTCCGGATAAGCCATTAGTAAAAACAAAGGCTGATTTTGACGCTCTGATGAACCAGGTCGGTTATAGCGTTGGCGGAGACAAAGGCAGCGTCCATGACTATTATATAGAAAATTCTTATGGTCAACTAAATTTAGTGATTACCGTTGCCGGTCCCTATACCGTATCCAAACCATGGGCTTATTACGGCGCTAACGACCCTGCCACAGATCAAGATTATACTACTCGTGTTCAGGAATTCGCTACGGAAGCCGCTAATCTTGCCTTTAAGGATCCGGCTATTAATCCTGCCGATTACGACAACGACGGCGACGGATACATCGACGCTTTTCACATCATCTATGCAGGTTATGGCGAGGAAGTTCAGGGGTCAGACCCCAATTGTATATGGGCGCATGAATTTTATATTCCGACGCTTCAATTTGGAACAAAACAACTGTACAAATATTCTTGTTCATGTGAATTACAAGGAACTTCAGGTTCCAGTATTACCCACATCGGAGTTATATGTCATGAAATGGGGCATATTTTTGGAGCGCCTGATTTTTACGATACAGACGACAAAGGCAGTGGTGGACAGTTCACAGGAACAGGTAAGTGGGATTTAATGGGTTCGGGAAATTGGAACAATAATGGCGCATGTCCGGCGCATATCAATATGTACCAAAAAATTCAGTACGGATGGGTAAATCCTACGATTTTAACTCAACCACAAGCAATTACCGGTATGCTCAATTCGGCAAATAATGCGGTGGCTTACCGTTATGATACTTCCACTCCGGGAGAATATTATATTCTTGAAAACCGGCAACAAACAGGTTTTGATCAATACGTACCCGGAAACGGGTTGTTAATCTACCATGTCAGCCTTACCAATTCGGATATTAATAACAATAGGGTCAACGTGGGAAGTCCTCAAAAAATGTATCCTGTTTGCGCTTCGGCTTCTACCAATCCGTCCGGAACTCCGGATTCATACGGAAGTATCAACACCGATGGATGTCCTTTCCCCGGTACGTCTAACAAAACTTCGTTTACCGATTATACGATTCCTTCCGCTACTTCATGGAATGGCGCTAATACTGTTAAACCGATTACCGAAATTCAACAGCAAAGCGGCGTTATCTCTTTCAATTTCTTAATGCCGGACGTAGAACCGGTAACCAACTTACAGGCGACTCCTTCAGGACAATCTGTACAATTAACATGGAACAAACCTTCTTCGAGTGATATTATCGGTTACAACATCTATCGTAATAACGTTCTGTTAACAAACCTGTTAGATAAAGAAAACACATCTTTTACCCAATACAGTGTAGCTACAGGCAGTTATAGTTATTGTGTAACCGCTTGCTACCCCGGAAAAGAATCCGCACCAGTTTGCCAAACGGCACAAATTACCAATTCCCCAATCAATGGTAATTCTCCTATCGTTCAGAATTTAACGGCGCAAAATGTAAACGGAGACAAAGATATTCAACTCAACTGGCAATCGCCTTTTGTTAGCGATTGGATAGCTCATACAAAGGATATTAACCACGTTCTCAGTTTGGATGCAAACCCGTTCGTTTCTGCCGTACGATTTACAGTTGATGATTTGCAAAATTTTTATGGAAGCAAATTAACAAAAGTTCGATTTGCGGTTAACGTTGAAGGATGTCAATATACGATACAAGCATGGTTAAAAGATCCCGGATTAACCACAATGCCCGGTACTCCCGTTATTAATCAATTAATTAATAAGCCGGCTTTAGGAATTAATGAAATTACGCTCGATTCTCCCATTTCATTGGTAAATAATAAAGAATTATGGATTGGTATCCAATATCAGATGACTCCAATGGGTTATGTGGCAGTATTTGATTTATCACCTTCCGCGATACAACGAAATTGGGTTTATACCGCTGATGATGGTTGGCAATATATTGATGAAAGCGATAGCATCAATTGGTTCATTTCCGGTTATTTGCAATTTGACAATACATTTCTTAGCGCTCCGGCAAACACATGGTTACGGTCGGCAACGGCAACAACTGCAGCAGCTACTAACTATATTGTTTATCGTGATGATAATGTAAAAATAGCAACGACTACTCAAACGCAATACCTGGATGTGAATCCTCCATCGGGTTCTCACATTTATCGTGTTGCGATCGCTTATGACGACGGAAGCGAATCAGAACAGGCATGTGTAAATGCTGTTTCTCCCACTATAAATTCGATTGAACAGGTTAATAATCAGGAAGGAGAATTTAATCTGTTTCCAAATCCTGTGAAAAGGGGCGAAAACCTGAGCATTAATTGTGATGCAGGCGCAAACTCAACGCTTTCGCTTTACACTATTTCCGGTCAATTAATACAGAAAGAGCAAATTACAGGACCTGTATTTCAGAAAAGAATGGATTTTGAACCCGGCATTTATCTGCTAAAAGTAAATAATAATTCAAAATCATTCGTTCGAAGAATTATTGTTAAATGACGATCCGTTTTTGTATCAATTTCCACACCGTGTGGGGACAATCTATCTGTATCACAGGTTCTTTGCCTGAATTAGGTTCTTATGACAGAACTTTAGCGAAAGAAATGAACTACAGGGGAGATGGAAACTGGTCGCTTGAATTGGAGTTGCCGGATCAACCGGTTGAGTTTGAATACCGGTACTTTCTCCGTTCCAACAGCCAATTCATGCTTGATGAATGGCAGCGAAATCACAGGCAACGAATCACCGATGTCCGGCAAAAGTACGTGTTCATCGATTATTGGCAAAATCGTCCGCAAAATACCGTTTTCTATTCTTCGGCTTTTTACAAAAGTTGGTTTGCACATCCCTGCGATAAATTCGAACGTATTGTTAAATCCGGTAAAAAACTATGTATTAAAGTATTGGCATCTGATGTCGAACGCAATCACAGTGTAGCAATAGCAGGAAATCAATCTGAATTAGGGAATTGGGAAACGGATAAAGCGCTAATCATGTCGTGCGACCATTTTCCCGAATGGTCGATTGAGTTAGATGCAAGTGCACTCTCCTACCCTATCGAATACAAGTTCTGCATGATTGACGACGAAAGTAAATCGTTGATTGAATGGGAAGAAGGCGAGAACAGAGTTTTGACGGAACCGCTGATAAACGAGAATGAGACCTGTATTGTTTCGGGTTTGCAATTTCAAAAAAATTCAGTCGAGTGGAAATGCGCCGGCGCTGTTATTCCTGTTTTTTCTCTCCGGTCGGAAACCAGCTTTGGTATCGGCGATTTCGGCGATTTGAAAAAATGTATCGACTGGTTGAAACTTACTTCGCAGAAAATTCTTCAACTCTTGCCTGTCAACGATACAACCCAAACGCATACATGGACGGATTCTTATCCCTACAATGCGATTTCTATTTACGCTTTACATCCTGTTTACTTGAATCTGAATGCAACAGGCGAATTGAATGCGGCGGAACGAAAACTGTTTTTTGAAAATAAGCAAGTTGAATTGAACGCTTTGGAAGAGTTGGATTATGAGCAGGTAGATAAATATAAATGGATGTTTTTCAGGGAAATATTCGCTCAGGAAGGAAATAAAACCTTGCAATCTCCTGAATACCTTTCATTCTTTGAAAAAAATAAAGAATGGTTGATTCCTTACGCGGCTTATTCACATCTGAGAGATAAACATCATAGTTGCGATTTTCATTTATGGGAAGAATACAACCGGTACGATAAGGAAGCGATAGAAAGCTTTTGTCAGCCGGATAAAACGCATTATGCGGAAATAGCTTTGTACTTTTATTTGCAGTTTCATTTGTACAGGCAATTGACCGAAGTGAAAGAATATGCCGGAACCAAAGGGATTGTCCTTAAAGGCGATATTCCAATCGGCATCAGTAAGACAAGCATCGAAGCATGGACGGAGCCGGAATTTTTCAATAGCCGCTACCAAACCGGCGCTCCTCCCGACGATTTTTCAGTTACAGGACAAAATTGGGGATTCCCTACTTACAATTGGGAAAAAATGGAAGCCGACGATTATTGCTGGTGGAAAAAGCGTTTCCGTAAAATGGCCGATTATTTCGACGCTTTCCGTATTGACCATATACTCGGATTTTTCCGGATATGGGAAATACCTGAAGATTCGGTTCAGGGATTGTTGGGTTGGTTCAGTCCGGCTTTGCCATTCGGCGAAGAAGAAATAAGAAATGCAGGCTTCGATTTTCAGTTGGAAAGATATACATACGCACATATCAATGGGCAATTCCTGCCGGAATTATTTGGAGAATATACGGAAGAAGTTATTGAGGCTTACTTAGTCCAAACTTCTTCCCATCATTTTGCCCTGACGGAATTGTTTAATACCCAGTTGAAGATACAAGCGCATTTTTCAGGAAAAGAAGACAAAAAAAGCCAATTCATTCAAACCGGACTTTTTGTCATCTGCAACGAAGTTTTGTTTATCGAAGACAAACAGTTGGCGAATCATTTTCATCCGCGTATTTCCGCTTCCCGTTCCTACATGTACAAAGAATTGGATGCTGCCGACCGGTACGCCTTCGATTATTTATACTGGAATTATTTTTATCAGCGGCACAATGATTTTTGGAAAGAACAAGGCTATAATAAACTGATTCCACTCATCTCCAGCACCGATATGCTGGCGTGCGGCGAAGATTTGGGAATGATTCCTCCCTGTGTGCCGGAAGTCATGCAGAAACTTCAGATTCTCAGCCTGGAAATCGAACGGATGCCTAAAGAAAGCAACCGTGAGTTTGCCGATTTATCGCATTTGCCTTATCTTTCGGTTTGTACGACTTCTACGCACGATATGCCCACGCTTCGAATGGAGTGGAAAGAAAATCCGGAAAAAACGCAACGGTATTATAATGAAATCTTAAAACGGGAAGGAAAAGCGCCTGAAGATTGCTCGCCTGATATTTGCGAACAAATTATTTCCAATCATCTTCAAACCAAGTCGTTATTGGTTATTATTCCCCTGCAGGACTGGCTTTCAATAGACGGCAATATCCGTAAGGGAAATGAAAACAGCGAACGAATAAACATACCCGCCAATTCCAAGCATTATTGGAAATACCGCATGCACCTTCATTTAGAAACGTTGCTAAATGAAGATGATTTGAATGAAAAAATAATCCGGTTAATCAAACAAGCTGAACGCTGACAAAATTAATTGAGCATTTTGCAAGTACCGTTAAAGGAAGCTCCCGGTTCGATTTCAATATATTTGGCAACAATTTCGCCTGTAAATCGAACGGAGGCTTTTAGACTGGCTACTTCGTAGATTACAATATTTCCAGTTATAATTCCCATTAAATCCGTATTCTGACACTGGATATTCCCAATGATTTCAGCTTGCGGACCTACTATCACTTTTCCTGCGCATTCGATGTTACCATCCAATCGTCCGTCAATGCGAAAATCTTCTTCCGCTTTGATATCTCCTTTAATGTAGGTACCTGTCGCCAATGCGTTATGGGCGATTCCTGAAGGTGAAGTTTCTTTATTTTTCATAAATATTCCCATTTTAATGACAAAATTACAAATTTATTTGTTATAATTCAAATTATAAGCTATTTTTGGACACAAAATTGATAAATTATGGAATGTATAGGATTGAAAAAAATGCTCTTTCATGCTTACCATGGGGTAATGGAACAAGAGCGAACCGTAGGAAATACCTACCAGGTTGATTTGAAATTATTTCTCGATTTAAGTAAAGCCATCCGGACAGATAATTTGGACGATACCGTGAACTATGCCGATATTTTCAGTTTAGTCAAAGAGGAAATGGCAATTCCCTCTCGTCTGATAGAACATGTCGCCGGAAGAATTATCCAAAAAATCAGAGAACGATATACTCATATTTCAAAAATCAAGATTCGCCTTGCAAAAATTCATCCGCCTATTCAAGGCGAAATACAGGAAGCGGCAGTTATTATTAATACTTGACTTTCAACATTGTCAAAGTCTTTCTTGCTGCATCATCGTTCGGATCTATATCCAAAATCTTTTTGTTGTAATCAATAACAGCATCGGTATTATTATCAACAGCCAAATAGTAATTTGCCAAATAGCGATAGGCGGCAATAATATCTTTGTTTCTCGCCCCATCGGCGTTATTCTTCAGCATAACCGCAAGCGCTTCATCGAAAAAAGGTTTAGCATAACCTTTCATCTTTTCTGTTTTATCTATATCATATTTATCCAGTAGCGAATTGATATTGGCACGCCATAAATATCCATGATACAAATCAGGTTTACGTTTTGCCACTTCAGCAAATGCGCTATCGCTTTTTTGTACATAACTCTTAAATGCGGTTTCGTATGCTGACACAGCGTCGGGAGTTGTTGCAGAATTTTCATTTGCAGGATCAATATAATAAGTTGCAGCATAATAACAAGCTTGTCCGTAAGAAAAATAATCCGACGTATCAGCCGTGGGGTCTATTGCCAAATATTTTGCGTAATAGTCAACAGCTTCCGGATACAAACCGGCAATTGAAGCGGCGGCGGCAGCCTGTTTATAGATATCCGATTTGGTAGAATCCATTCCAATAGCTTTTTGAAAAGCATCCAGCGCTTCTTTCGGTTGTTTTTCTTTCAACGCCAGTTGACCTAAATACATATAATCCTGATAGATATGCCGGTCTTTCGGCATTTCTTTTAAAAATTCAGTCATTTGCTTATAGCCTTCATCGTAATTTTCCAGCCTGAAATTATTATATGCTTGTAAGCGCTTCATAACCAAATTAGAGGGATCTTTCGACAATACATATTTAATTTCATCCAACGCTTTTGGATATTGTCCCGAGAAAAACAACAATTGTGCATACCGTTCTTCTTGTAACAAAGGAACACCCGGTATGGCAATAAATTTTTCATAAGCATCCAGTGCATCTTTATATCTTCCTTGTTCCCTGTAAATATCGCCATACACCGCATAAGCAGGAATATAATCCTGATCCAAAGCGACCAGTTTATCCAAATACTGTAAAGAAAAAGCGGTATTAATATCTTTATAAACTTGCGCCAATTTCAAATAAGACACTTTATCGGAATTATCAAAAAGAATGGCGTTGTCATAACGGGCGCAGGCATCGCCTACTTTTCCCTGTTTCATTAACATATCGCCTTCTACCAGATAAATGCCGGAATATTTACTGTTAATTTTCCGTGCTTTATCCAAAGCCAGTTGAGCGTTTGCATAGTCACCAACATTCGTATAAACTTCTGCGATAGTAGTTTGAACGGAAGGATCTTTTTTTGCAAGTCCATTAGCCTTTTTAAGCAGATCGTCGGCTGCTTTGGCATTTCCTTTTTTTAATTCCAATTTACCTGCCCCAATATAACCAAAGGGGTAGTCCGGAAGAATGGCAATCGCTTTCTGAAAATAATAAGAAGCAGAATCTTCCTGATTAAGCTGATAATACGTTTCTCCCAAATAATAATAATTTTCTGCTTGGTCAACCGGAGATTGATTCGTTTGCGCTAAAAAGAATATTTTCGCAGCCCCATAGAGTTCTGCCCTGTAATATTCAATTCCCTTATCGTTACTGCCGGCAAACATGCAGGATGCACCGAGTAAAAAAAGACTCGTCAAAATAAGCGATTTTTTTCTATTCATTTTCATATTTTATTTATCATTTTTTATTTCATTATTTTCATCAGGATAGGCATTTACCATGTTAACAGAGCGATTCTGTGGATCGGATGCGGCAGGTAACAGTCCGGATTTCAATATTACCGTTTGCCCCACGTCGTGAGCAAGAAAAATACTAAAACCAGACGACAAGCCCGATTTCGGATCGGACAACAGCACATATACCGGTCGCCACAATGGATAATCTGCGTTTTTAATATCGCCGGAATACGGAAGATAGTCATCGATCCGCATTATCCGAAGTTTGTCCTGCAAAACCGAAGCCTTCAAGCGATTTCCATTGTCTAACAGATTGAACCCTGCAATGCCAATTGCATTCGGCAGTTCGGCAACTTTTGCAACCAGTTCGTCAGTATTGTTCAAAGCGTATAATTGAGAAGATAACGGTTTATTTTTTGTTAAAGAATCCACAACGTATCGCAGAATACCGGATTGATTATTATCAAAAATTACTCGAATTGTTCCTAACGTAGAATGTGGATTGATTTGAGACCATTCCGTGATTTCTCCCATAAGAATTTTTTTTATGGTTGGAAGACTGATAATCGAATCGGGGTTCGCTTTGTTGGCTATAAGCGCTATTCCGTCAAATGCTACCAGAAAACTCCGGACAATCATTTGTCGCTCCTTAGCCATCTTTTGTTCATTTGCGTTAAGATCGCGCGTAGTTAAAGCCAATCGTACCGAATCTTCCATTAGCAGGCGAATTACTTCCTTTTCATTGGTATAAATGGGATTGATGATTGCCTGATAATTATTATGCGCTTGAAACGCATCAATTTCAGCATTCATCAAATTTTTAAAATCTTCATCGCAAGCAACATTAATAATCCCCGTAGTCAATGTATCGTTCCATTTTGCATGCGGTTGTTTTTTTTTGCACGAAACAGACGACAGAAGAAGAAAAAATGTAATGCTAAAAAATAAAAGTTGTCGCATTTTTTTGCTTGCTATTTTATAAAATTTCAATAAAATGAGGCTGTCTCAAAGTTTTCACTTTCAGGCAGCCTCTTTTTTCTAAATTATTCATTCATCTTTCTCTTTTATTTTTACATAAGCTCTATATACTCTGTACAGTCCATAAAGCCCCAATATAATTCCTAAACTGATTCTTAATCCTCCAACGAAGTTGTGAAAATAAGAAGTGAATAAGAGAATAACACTTAATGCTAAATACACGCCTGCCATTAGAGTTTCAAAAATGAATGAAATCAATTTCAGTCCACTATATTTTCTCATTTTTTCAAAATTCATATTCTTATAATACCTCTTTTAGCTTAAGAATTAGGCAAAATCAAATTTTAATTGTTTTGCAACCTGAATGTCACTGGTAATGAAAAATATACAGGTACTGCAGTTCCATTTTGCCGTCCTGGAATCCACTTAGGCATTAATTTCATTACGCGCAAAGCTTCCTTATCGCAAGATGGATCCAAACCTTTCACTATTTCAACATCATCAACCGATCCGTCCGATTTTATAACAAACCTCAGAAATACACGACCTTGAATGTTTTTTTCTATTGCAACAGTCGGATAAATTAAATTACCTTGCAACCATTTCATTAACGCAATATCTCCACCCATAAACATCGGCATTACTTCTACGTGTACGAAAGGCTTTTGAACCGCCGGTTCTCCCAGATCCTGATCGACAACAACATTCCCTTCTTTAGCCGGAACGCCTTCATTATTTGTCACAGTTGAAATAGCAGCATCACTGTTCGTTAGCGCTATCTGAGTATTCATCAGTTCCTCATTCCTCATCTTATTATCAGCAGTAATTAACGGAGGTGTAAACGATATTGTCTTCACCCGAATAGGAGGAGGAGGTACTTTAATCTTATTGACCGGAACGCTTTCAACGTCTTTAGGTGCAAATACAGTCGGTTCAACTACAATTCTTTGACCAATATTCTGATCTTCCTTAGCCGGTATAACCGATTTGATCACCTTTGGCAAGAAAATCAAGCCCAATGCAATAATCGTGATTATAATCATCGCTTTCAAATGCCTATCGGAAGATTCTTCCCGATTTACATAAGCGCCATACTCCTTGTTTCTTCCTTCAAAAACAAGAGATAACCACCCCTGCGAATTTAAATCAAAATCTCTTAACATAATAATTCAGTTTTTAATTAATAATTAATCACTACTTACTTTCTTTTAATCCAACACATCCATCGTAAATTCTACGTAGATAATCCAGCCGGTTTAATTCATAACAGCCAGTAAAGTAATTATTATCTCTTTTTTAATTGCATATCTGAATTTTCTGCGTTTTCTCGAACCGTTAGTTGTTTCGCAAAGTCACTGTTGCAATCTAAATGTCACTGGTAATGAAAAATATACATATACAGGATTGCCATTTTGCTTTCCGGGAATCCACTTTGGCATTTTTTTCACTACCCGTACAGCTTCTTTATCACAACTTGGGTCTAATCCTTTCACAACTTGGACATCATCCACTGATCCGTCCGGTTTTACAACAAACCGAAGCGATACGCGACCTTGAATGCCCTGCTCCTGAGCAATTGTAGGATAAGCTATGTTATCCGATAACCATTTCATTAATACGGCATCTCCACCCGGAAATGACGGCATGACTTCCACGTGGCTGAAAATCTGAGGTTTCGTATCTTCAACCACCACTTTGTGATCTTGTAAATCAGCAATATCAACTGTTCCACCCTGAGTGCCTTCAACCGTTGCAACAGAAATGTCCGCTTTTGTATCAGTTAATTCCTGTTGGGTTTTCATCAAATCTTCATCGTTGATATCCTTATCTTTCTTAACTACGGGAGGTGTAAATTGCACCGTAGCTTTCAATTCGGGAGGGGGAGGAACGATGATCTGCTTTATTTGATTTTCTTGAGGCAGCTGTTTGTTTAAATCAAGATCAGTCATGCTCACTTCAGTCGTTTGACCATGATCTTTCGGAGCCGGTAAAACCGATTTGATAAATCCAGGGAGAAAAATAAAACACAACGCAACAAGTGAGATTAAAACCATCGCTTTCAAATGACGGTCAGAAGACTCTTCCCGTTGTATATAAGCGCCATATTCCTTGTTTTTCCCTTCAAAAACAAGGGCTAACCACCTTTGCGAATTTAAATCAAAATCTTTTGCCATAATCATTAATTTTTTTCATTAGTTAATTAATTATTTTCTAGCAGGTGTAGGCGGAGCAGTAGCTTGAGCCCGCTGGTCGTCTGTAAGGTAGTCCGGATTGTTGGTTTTTTTAAAGAGCAAATACCGATCGCCCTTTTCTAAATCAACAATGGCGTAAGCGCCTATATTACAAACCAACATTTCGTCCAATGCGTCCACCAGATTTTTGTACGTCGATTGATCAGTCGCCTTAATCATAACCGTAGGAGCAATTTTGGTTACTTTCATTGCATCGTTCTGAATCTTCGTCGCTTGTTCATTAAATTGATCCTGAGTAATTTCAAGTCTGGTCTTCTTGTCTTTCAAATTCTCAATCAATTCATAAGTACCTTTGTTTTTAGCCAACAAAAGTTTGCGCAACCCATCGGGAGTATAGTCGGATTGTAAGAGAAAATTAGGATCGCTATACGATGTTCCCGTTGAATCGATCATGCCTAAATAATAATAGAGTTCATCATTTGCACCCAAAAGAAGCGTAATAGCCGATGATTCTCGTACATTATTCTGTTTATCCGGCGTGTCCTTAGAAGGCATATTGATATTCATCGTTTGAGGTCTAAGAAGGGTCGTACAAAACATAAAGAAAGTTATCAGCAACATGTTCATATCCACCATAGGAGTGAAATCAACACGCAGATGCTGTTTTTTCTGTTTATTTTTCTTTCCGCCATCTTGATCTTTTACTTGTACTTCAGCCATTTTTGTAATTTTAAAAATTAAGAATTTGAAGATGTTTTCAAACTGGTAATCAAAAGGTATTTGTTTTTACGCATATCCCTCAAATCATCAATCACTTTTTTGACTACCGGATAATTTGTTGATTTATCGGCTTTGATAGCAATCGCTAAATCCGGATTATTCGTTGTTGCATAAGTAACCCATCGTTTGAATTCATTATCTTGCGAAATTAATCCCCTCACATCCGACACTGCCATTGAATCGGTCGGAATTCCTACCCGCTGATTTTCCAAATCTTTTAAGTATTTATCCTGCTGATCGGTAGGCAAATCCAAAAAAGAAGACATAGAACGGATTGGTACTCCAAACGAATCTAATTTTTTGAAAGCAGCCTGTTGCTTCGATGTAAATGTAATCCCATAATCATCACCCACTGCGGTTAACGTTCCTATTTTGTCGCCATCGTTAGTAAAACTCATGAAAATTTTACCTTTTGAATCAACAAGGATGGTCATCAGGTTGCTTTCCGGAATCTTCCATTCAGAAACTGATGCCGGGGTTTGCACCTTGACCGGTTCATCCTGGACAAAAGTAGAAGTTAACATGAAAAAGGTAAGTAAAAGCACGGTCACATCACTCATCGCCGTCATGTCGATGAACGTGCTCTGCTTTTTTACTTTTGCTTTTGCCATAATTTCAATTATTTATCGTGTGTTTCGGCGTAGGTTTGAGTAAGGGCGAAACCCATTTCGTCGATCGCATAAGTCATATTGTCAATTTTACCGGTAAAGAAACCGTAGGTAATAATAGCCAATGCACCGGTTGCGATACCAAATGCAGTATTTACAAGGGCTTCGGAAATACCTGCGGAAAGTTTAACCGAGTCGGTAGAACCGGCAGCAGCCAAAGCGCCGAATGAACTGATCATACCCAATACCGTTCCGAACAATCCGAACAGCGTACCTAAAGTGGAAATCGTAGCAATTACCGGAAGATTTTCCTGCATACTCGGCAATTCAAGTGCAGTCGCTTCTTCAAATTCCGCTTTGATTTCTTCAATTTTGGCTTCTTTCGTCAAACTAGTAGAGGCTTCCATTTCCTTGTACTTTTTCAATCCTGCATCCACAATAGCGGCGACGGATCCTTTTTGTCTTGCACAAAGAGCTTCAGCGCCGGTAATGTTACCCTTTTTCAAATCAGCTTTCACATCATATACAAAGTTAATCAAATTGCCCGCTCCTTTGGCTTTTCCCAAAGCAACGAATCGCTCAACACTTAATACAAGAACAGTTAACAAAAGAGTCATAATCATAACCACCGTTACTCTACCTTTATAAATGGTTCCGAGCAAATTTATTGGGTCACTGTCAGCATTCTGCAACCAAACAAACCTCTTGTACCACGCAATATCACCGACAGCGCTGTTAATCTTAAAGTTACTCAATTGACCAAATACCAAAAAATAAATCAATGCTGCTGCAATTAAGCAAAATAAAATAACAATACCAGCAGAGATTCCCCGAGATTTTTTACTAACTCTCTTGTTTGTTCCTCCTTTTTGTGTTTTTGTTTCCATAAATTTTTTTTTGTGTTCGTTTAAGTTAGATAATTTATTTTTATTTTTATTTTTTTTGTTTGTAATATATTCTGTTTATTAATACGTTAATTAAGTTTTCCGTTCAACCGTGCAAATATAATGAATTATATTTATATTGTATCAAAAAAATAACTGAATGTATTCATTTTTAATACAAAGTTAACAAATCATTAGGTTTTTTATCGGATATGAATATTTTTCATGTTAATTGCCTTCTACTTACTTGCTGTTTTCAAAGATTAAATTCCAAAAGTCAACCCTCCGATGCTTTGATAAAAATAACTCAAAATACCGACAACCATAATACCTAAGGTACAGATGAACAGACTTACTCTGTTGTAGTTATCCATTGAAAACCGTTCGACCGATTCCGGTTCTCTTTCCTTAATATACATGGCTTTCACTATCAACAAATAGTAATATAGCGAAATGACGGTATTTAAAAGGGCGATAAACACCAGTAAATATTCGCCTTTCGAGGCGGCAGCCATGAAAACAAGAACCTTACTGAAAAATCCGGCAAAAATAGGAATACCTCCTAATGAGAATACGGCCAGCATCATGACAAAGCTCAAAACCGGATTTGTTTTAGATAAGCCGTTGAAAGCGGCAATGGAGGTTTTTCCTCCAGAAGCGTTTTCAACAGCCGATATTACGCCGAAGGCAGCCAAGTTGGAGAATACGTAAACCAAAATATAATAGATGGTTGCCGTCATTCCCTGAGCGCTTCCGGCGATGATTCCCAGCAAAATATAACCGGCCTGCGAAATAGACGAGAAAGCAAAAAAGCGTTTGATGTCGGTTTGCCGCAAAGCGAAAAGGTTTCCAAGCGTAATAGTAATGACAGACAGCCACCACAAAACAGGTCGCCAAACGATTTCTATTGCACCGAATGCTTTATACAAAGCAAACAGTAAAGCAAAAGCCGCTGCTCCTTTAGATACAACTGAAAGATAAGCCGTTACAGATGTAGGCGCTCCTTCATACACATCGGCAGTCCACAAATGGAAAGGTACTAACGAAAGTTTGAATCCCAATCCTCCGAAGAAAAATACAAATCCAAGAATAGCCAGCGTATCCAAGCCGGTGAAAGCAATGTCTGAAAAGTACAGGCTTCCAAAAGCGCCGTAAATGAACGACAGTCCAAATAGAAGGATTCCCGATGAGAAAGCGGATATGATAATGTATTTAACGCCTGCTTCCGCCGATTTTTCCTTATATTTATTGAATGCTGCCAAACAGGCCAAAGGCAATGAAGCGGTTTCCATCCCTATATATAACATCATGAAATTTCCTGCCGAAACCATGAGGTACATTCCCAACAGGGTAACCAGCGTTATGGTGAAAAATTCACCGCGACTGTGTTCAACTTCTTTGGAATGCAACCATGAATAGGTTTGCAGAAACACAATCAATGTAGCGATATTCAGGATGTTTTTCATCAAGATAGTCAAGTTGGAGCAGATATATAAGCCTCCGAATGCTTCGCCAACGGGCGAGGCTAAAAAACCGTAAGCGGTTTGACCGGCAAACAACAGGCAAGCCAGCGGATAAAGCCACGACCGCGCCTTGCCGGTAGCAATCAAATCGTAAACGAATAAGATTAGGAAAACGA
>Ga0123357_10000600_pt1 | contig 35617 bp, 33 predicted proteins | sample TergutEmb28metaG_FD_89873 | JGI IMG/M metagenome (GOLD analysis project Ga0123357, IMG submission 89873) | Embiratermes neotenicus P4 segment gut microbial communities from Petit-Saut dam, French Guiana - Emb289 P4 | ecosystem: Host-associated > Arthropoda: Insects > Digestive system > Gut ... | reverse complement strand
TCGATCCGAGCGTTGAGGCGCACGTCTGCGCCGCGCTGGGGCTTGTGCCAGACCCGCTCTCCACCCAGGTCATCGCCCGCGACCGCCACGCGTTCTACCTGGCGACTTTGGCCACGATCGCTGCAACCGCAGAGGAGATCGCCACCGAGGTCCGCGCGCTGCAGAAGACCGACACGCTGGAGGCTGAGGAGCCCTTTACCGCAGGTCAGAAGGGTAGCTCCGCGATGCCGCATAAGCGCAACCCCATCACGAGCGAGCGCGTCTGCGGCCTGGCGCGCGTGGTCAAGGCCAACGCGCAGGTCGGCTTCGACGACGTGGCGCTGTGGCACGAGCGCGACATCTCGCACTCCGGCGCCGAGCGCGTCGTGCTGGCGGACTCGACCACCGCGCTCGACTACATGCTGGACAAGCTGCTGTGGATCCTGGACGGGCTGGTGCTGTATCCGGAGAGCATGCTCGCCAACCTGAACCGCACGCGGGGACTCATCTATTCGTCGCGGGTGCTGCTGGCGTTGGTCGACACGGACATGCTGCGCGAGGACGCCTACGCGATCGTGCAGGACAACGCGATGGCCGTCTGGGCCGACATCCAGCAGGCGCGCGAGGGAGCGAGCTTCCCGGAGCGCCTGGTCGCCGACGAGCGCTGCCCGCTGAGCGCCGATGAGCTGGCAAAGATCTGTGACCCCTGGGCGTTCCTGGGCCGCACGGATCCCATCTTCGAGCGCATCGCCGCCCTGGAAGTTTAGCCCCTCTGTCACGCAGCACCGAGTCCCTTCGTCATCACGGGCGTCAGTCACAGGATCCAGGCTATGTTGTGACCACAAAACACTTTTCTGGAACTTTTTGCATCGAATTTGCGGTTATCGGGTGGATTTTCTACCGATTTGTGGCTGGAAAGACCTTATTCAGGTGCCAGCAGCCAAATATCCACCCAATAACCGCAAATTCGATGCATTATCTGATGAAAAGCGCGCAATGTGCGAGCGGTGAAACTATTGAGCAGGTGTTGACGTTGCCGCCAGCAGCGGACGAGCCAGCTCGATATGCTCGGCTGCGAAGCGCTCGACCAACAGCTCCAGGAACTCCGATCTCACCACAGGTTCGCTGCGATAGCTGATGATCGGCAGGATCGTGTTGAAGCTGATGCCACCGGCGGTCGTAGCCGTCAGGCGAAACGCCGGCGTCGCTCCCTTGTAGGTGTAGTGTGAGCTGGCCATGATCTCGTTGGCGACCTCGCGCACAACCCGCTCCAGGCGCAGCACGTCGGTGCCGACGACCACCATGCCGGGCACGACCAGCGTATGCTGATGGTTATTGCGGCTGAAGTTGATAACGGGCTCCTGGCCCAGGACTGAGTTTGGCACGACGATCAACTCGCTCGTAATTTTGCGGATGGTGGTATTTGACCAGGTTACATCCTCGACCGTGCCCTCGTCGCCGGAAGCCAAACGCACAAAGTCGCCCGGCTCGATCTGATGCGAGCTCACGATCTGGATGCCCGCAAACAGGTTACCCAGCGTGGGCTGAAGCGCCAAACCAATAGCCACGCCCCCGATGCCCAGCGTGGTGATGATCGGCGTGAGCGAAACCCCCAACTGGCTGAGGATAAGCGCGACGCCAATGATATAGATGACCACTTTGACCAGGTTCGTAAAAATGCTGCTTGCCGGGATGCGCGAACCGTCACTGGCCGTGTAGTAGCTGATGAAGCGCCCGATCAGGCGCGCCAGAAAGATCGTGATGAGCAAGATGGTCAGTACGGTGAGCCAATGCGAAATCAGGCCTGAAAGATAACCGGCAGGCTCCTTGGCATAAAGATCCTTGCTCACTTCCTTCAGAAACGCTTTGGTCCTGCCAAACGCAATCCACACCCCGATCAGCCCCAGAGAGAGGCTGATAATACCTCGCAGGCTGCGAACCACGGCAGAGAACAGACGACCGGTCCGCCGCAGAAGCGTCGATCGCAGAAACGCCCCAAGCGCCTGATCCAGCAGAATACCAACCAGCAGGAAGCTAGCGAAGTACAGAATAGCGACGCCGTAACGCGTAGTGAATGTGGATAACGCAGGAGACATGTGCCCATTATACTTGAAGTTACCCCCACAACCCGATAAACTAGGTATCCGCTGTGTAACGCGGCCCGTATTGCCGGGCCGGACGCCACAGCTTTGACAATACGCGCCATTAGCTCAGTTGGCAGAGCAGAGGACTTTTAATCCTAAGGTCGTAGGTTCGATTCCTACATGGCGCACCACAACCGGCCCCCGTAGACTAGTGGCCAAGGTCACCGCCCTTTCAAGGCGGCAACACGGATTCGAATTCCGTCGGGGGCACCAGCTAATCCTCTGGAGCGGCCCGCGCTGCTGGCGCGACCCTCCGGTTTGATTTGAGAGCGAGAGGTCGGCCTCCCACAGGCCGGTCGCACATTGTTGTTAGATGTGGGCGATTGGCGCAGCGGGAGCGCAGGGCCCTTACAAGGCCAAGGTCGGGGGTTCAAATCCCTCATCGCCCACCAGTTAGTAGCGTGAGTTTCGCGGTCGATGCTTGTGGATTCTTACTTGTATAGCCCACCTGACCGCTCGACACCAGCTCCTCAACAGCTTGTATAAACGAGGCCGATGGGCTTCCAGCATAGCCCAACTCTGCATACACATCTCGCCTGGAATAGTCGCCTGTTTCAAGCAGTTCTAATACTTCAACCTTAATCTGCTCCCGATTCTTGCGTTTTTTTGGTGCACCACTACCTAACCAATCCCCATCAGCCCCTTGGTTGGCTTCTGTCAAGAACCACTCGTGGATCTTGAAAGTTACTCTGAAATAGCTGCGCGCGATATCAGTCTGGAAAAGCGGCGGCTCAGAGTCGTTGCGCTCCAAGGCAGTGACCATGGTAGGAACACCGGTATTGCGCCCCTCAGTCATCTCTATCTCTTTTAAGAACTCCCCTATCCTCCTGTTGCGATTGTGCGTCGCAACCAGATGATACACTTCCAGATCTTCATCAGTGATAGATGGGTCAGGCCCCGGAAGACTGAGGATGCTCAGATTGTCGCGCTCGATCCGTACGGTTATCGGCTCCGGAATCTGATAACTTTTGTGATAAATTGCGTTAACCAAAGCCTCCTCGATAGCCTCATAAGGATAGTTGAAACGCCGCTCAGCCTCAGCCTGCCCTGGTACTTTCTTCACCATCTCAGCAATCACATTGCTCTTGATGTAGAGCAACGCGTTTCTCAATTGCACATTTATAGGCCCCGTGAAGGTACGCTCTATCATGCCCTGCCCCGTGGGATCCGGAATGTCCACCACTTCGATACGCGCATAACGGAAGTATTCCGCCGGATCATCAGCAAAAAACATCAGGCCAACGTTCAGCGGTCTCATATCCTCAACTGAACCTCTTGCAACATGAAGTGACACTGCAAGTTCAGTCGTACTCATATCGCTTTCCTGGGCCAGAAGAGCGCTGCCAACTTCACTCAGATACTCAAGCATCCGACTTCTCTTCATATCAGTAAGCGAAGCTGAGAGATTGACACGATCATCAAAGGGCGTAACCTCACTTAGCTCGTTGAGCTGCCGGGCTTCATTTCTATTGGCTTTAACCGTGCTGGAGAAACGGCGAATGTAGCACGCCTGCTCTTTGTTTGATGATGAGAGCGATACCGGGGCCTGATAAGGGCGGTCATAACCCCCCGGCGCCCAGATCATCATAAGGAGCTTTCCGTTATAGCGCGCCAGTTCACACTCTGGGAAATAATTGGGGTGGATCTTGTGTCCGAGACTCAGAAGCTCTTTCTGAATCCTATCGATCTGGTTTTCTTCAATTCCTTTCACCGGGCGTTTAGGCAGTCCATTCTCTTCCTCCACGCCGATCACGATATATCCGCCTCCAAGGTTGGTATAGTCATTGGCAAACGCACAAAGCGTATGGATAACGTCTTCAGGATTCCATCCAGCTTTATACTCAATACGAGCCTGTTCAACAATGCGCCCTTCAAGTAGTTTTGAAAGAGAAATCGGGATCGTCATCTGCCCTCCGTCGTCATGTCAGTGGTTGTAATAAGTCTAGCATGACTGATGACTTAACTGATGACTTAACTGATGACTTAACTGATGACTTAACGCAGAAACATTGGGCGTGAGGAGTTGACGCATGCACAATGATCAGGTAGCAGTAAGGATGAAAAAACGGAAGCTGCCCCCCTTGTCACCCGTGCATGGCTTTCCCAAAAGGCGATCGTTGGGCCTAAGAGATTGCAACCGTACTTTGTAGCCAGTTGGTACATTTAGCTGACGCAAGAACTAAGCAAGCATTCATAATCGCTCGTTTTTTGCATGCTATACTTAGGTTCGGAAGGATGCGGCCGAGAGGACTCATCGCCATGAAGCAGAAGTCAAAAGCCCTGCAAATATTCATTATCATAGCGGCACTGATCATAGTGGTTGCAGGCTGTATAACTGCTTATGCTTATTTCACCCAGAGTTGGTTCTTCAAATCGGCTCCACCGGCAAAGCCGGTAGGCGCAACAGTCCCTTTGACGACCGAAAACTACCCAAAAGTTGACGCCAGCACGGTCACGCAGCCCTTGGCGCTCGCCTTCATGAAAAACTTTACAGGCGCCCAGAGCATCGATGAAACAAAACTCGGCTTTACCCAAACTGACGAAGCCTATAATCGGCTCATCAAAGGTCAGGTTGATCTGATCCTGGTCACCAGTCCCTCAAAAGATGAATTGGCGCGCGCCCAGAAAGCGGGCGTAAAACTTGAAGTGACCCCCGTAGTAAACGAGGGCTTTGTATTCTTCGTCAACCAGAACAACCCGGTTGACAGCCTGACAATCGCGCAAGTCCAGGATATCTATCAAGGTAAGATCACCAACTGGAAGCAGGTCGGCGGCAACGATGAGCCAATCACGGCCTATCAGCGGCCCGTGAACTCCGGCTCGCAGACCGGGATGCTCGACCTGGTGATGAAGGGCAAGTCACTCACAGACGCACCCTTGCATGTAGAAGGCACTATGAGCGGCGCCATCAACACTGTGGCAAATTATGATGGCAACAGTAATAACCAGGGCATCTGCTACTCCTATTACTATTACGCCACGACGATCTACCAGGATGTTGACGCCGCCACAGCAAACAACATCAAGCTGCTGAAAATCAACGGCATTGCGCCCACCACTGAAAATATCAAATCGGCTCGTTACCCCTTGCACGCCGCCTACTATATCGTGATCAATGCGGCCGCGCAAAAGAGCAGCCTGACGCGTGCGCTGAAGGAGGCAATGCTGTCAGACCGAGGCCAGAGAGTTGCTTTGGAGGCAGACTATGTCCCCCTCAGATAAGGGCAAGAAGCTTCCACCAACTGACAGCAAAGACGGCGCCGACAAGAACCAGAACCCCGGGAACACGAGGGAGCCCTCCGGGAGCCTGGTAAGGAAACTCGCTTTGGTCACGCTGGCCGTTGCAGTTTTCCTGCCAGAAACAACCCTTTCTGTGATTGCCCAGCATAACCGCCAACAGCAGTCTGCGGCAGCCGCTCTGGCCAAGAAAGCGCCGACACGGATAATTCTAGCAAATGAAGACACGGCGCCTGCCGCCGCTAAAAATGAAGAACCCCAAAATACTCTGACGTTTCCCGATGAGAGTGCATTTCAGATCAAAAGTTTTAGCGAAATGTACGCGGACAATAACATCGATATTTCCCAGAAGTCCGAAACCCTCTTCACGGAGTATGACGGTAATCCAAAGTACCCTTTCAAAGTCACCTATGATCAGATCACCGGCCTGCGTAACAAGACTGTCGAAGCCAACATCAACCAGACGATCCGTGACGCCGCCCTGAAGCTTGGTAAAGATCAAAAGAACGAAAATGGGGCAGTTCCTGAAGAAGTAGAGTTTGGGATAGTGGCAAATTACGGGGATGTAATCTCCTGCTGCGGTACCGACTGGGACTATGGGGATTTCACCTATTCCAAAGACCAGGTGCTGAATCTCCGTCTGGATACCGGTGATCAGATCAAATTCAGCGACCTGTTTATCGCCGGAACCAACCTGAACCAGATCATAGCGGACTGCTATGGATCGACCCTGACTAGTAAGAGATCGATCGGTAACTTTGACGCTGCCGGTAAACAAATAGACTCCGAGTCGGAGAACATTTTGGAACCTCTGTCCGACGATGACGAAGATCTGCTCAAAGTCATCCAGGCGTTCAAAGCCGACCCTGATATCCCCTTCACGTTTGACCGGAGCTCTATTTACACGACGGTTGCCGGCGGAAACATCGAGATACCAATGCTCGACTACTACCAGTCGATCGCGATCTACAAGCGCTTTAAGTCTCGCGTCAGCCTCTATACAAAAGGCCCCGGACCGCTCGCAAATTTTGTGTTCTGTAGCCCCGCCCATGAATTCGGCGCAGCAACATATCGGGCAGAAAAAATCTCCGACAACCTGCTCGTCAACACGTTGATCATCCCACAAAATGGCACAGGTAACTTTGCAAAACTTGAGCAGCAGGCCCGAAAGTTCGCCGATGACAAGATCGCCGAAGCCAAGGTCTGGGCAGCACGGCACCCAAACCAGGCGCTCATTCTGGGCATCAGCTATACCATCGGGGCTTTTGACCCAAACGTTGCCATTAGCAACTTTCACGATGATGAAGTGGGCATCTCTGTTGCTGAATACACCAGCACCATACCTAAAAGCCACTTCGAAGAAGCCCTCTTGATGCTAGCAAAGGATTCCCGTGCACCAACAGAAGGAGAATCGGAGGGCATACCGCTGTGTCCCTCTTACTCTTCTCTTGACGAATCTGCCACTTCTGCTGAAAGCAAGCCCCCGAACTGGCTAACTATCACATCGACCTGGTATGATTACCGCTACAACCAAAAAGGGACCTTGGTACGCGAGGCAGTCAAGAAGCCAGAATACTAAGCACTCTAACACACTCGCCACCATGAGATAATTGAACGCAGGACTACGAAAAGAGGTGACAACTTATGAAATACATCTTGATGAATAAAACTACGCCGGTTTTAAACTGCGAGATAGACACAGACACCAATTCCATTTCAAAGATTATTGAGTATTGTTGCACCGATTTTCTGCCGCTGGGCGTGCCGCTCAAGGGCGGGGTCGTTGATCGAAGGAAGCTTAACGATTGGTGGCAGGCGCGGGCAATACCGGCCACGCGCGACGGGCTGCAGGAGGCGCTTGCCCGGCTGAATGTTCCCAGCCAAACCTATCTTTTGATGAAGGGCTACGGCCTGTCCCTGTCAGACCAGTATTGGTTTAACCCGGAAGGCGCGTTGCAGTGGGCAGACATCAACTTTTTTACTCACCCGTTTTCGGAGGATGTGGGCGACATCTTAGTGGGAGGCCCCGCGCGCAATGACCCTGACCTCGTATCCCCCGATATCACCTCTGATGGCTGGTTGATAAAACGCTGGAAGATCATCAACGGCACACGTGTGCTTATCAAAGGCGGGAGCAAGCCCTACCGGCAGGAGCCTTTTAACGAGGTGCTTGCATCGCTTATTGGCAGGCGGCTTAACACGCAGGCAACGCTGCGCTATGACCTGCTTATTGATAAAGAAGAGCCCTACAGCGTGTGTGAAAACTTTATCACTCCTGATACGGAGCTCATACCTGCCGCGCAGGTGCTCGACTGTGTGAAGAAACCAAACGACCGGTCCGAATATGACCACTTTTTAGCTTGCTGCGACAAGCTGCACATCCCCGGCGCGCGGGAGTTCCTGAACTACCTGCTTACCCTGGATTACCTTGTGCTCAATACCGACCGACATTGGAACAACTTCGGCGTGATTCGCGATGTCAACACCCTGGACTACCGGGGCTTTGCGCCAATCTATGACACGGGGACAAGCCTCTGGCACGACGTGGACACCGAAGACATCGCTCGGCGCAATTTTCCCGAAGGAAAAAGCAAGCCGTTTTATGCGCAGTTCGCGCGGCAGCTGGCGCTCGTCACATCTTTTGAGGACTTCGACCCGGCAAAGCTCCAGGGGATCGACGAGGAGTTCCGCGAGCTCCTGCTCTCTTCCGGCGTCATACGCGAAGCGCGCGCCGATGTCTTATGCCAGGGAATCAGCGCCCGACTACACGCACTGGAGCGCACCATCGCCGCCCGGTCGTGACACCAGGCAGGCGCCTATGTCACACCGGTGCAGTAGAGCCAGAGACCGCTTCTTTCAGTTTTTCAATCACCTCGCTGTCAGCGCCCTCTGTTCGCACCCACTCAAAAAGCTGCTCCCAATCAATAGGATTGCCTTTTACGATCATCACGGCCTGATCAAACGAGGGCTTATCTTTCCAATAAATATAGGCTGCCAGGCGGTCCATAACTGACTGAGTGGGAGTGATCACCCGAATCGTACCAAGGGGCGTTGTTAGAACGCTGGTACTCTCGATAGGCATATTTGTTTCCCCAAAACTTAATTCTCCAGAGGGAAACTCAACAAGAAAATCCGTATCGGGACACGAGAAATGTCGTTCGTTGTTCTTGCGTTTAAAGCCAAGGGGCTCAAGAGCAGCAGCGACAACTTCGGTGCGATGCCTGGTAATAAAATCAAGGTCATACGTCTGATAAACATTATCGCTGTAAAACGATACTGCCGCCCCACCTACCAAAACCGCATCTACTCCTGCAGCTTCAAGTGCGGTGCTCACAATACTTGCAAGCTCTTTGAGCGTCGTATCCTTGGTAATGAGAGTCATTTCATGAGCCTTTCAGGAACGGGAGTAAGGGGCTTGCCGCTCCTCCGCGGTCGTTGCCTCGGGGAAAAATACTGTCGATATACTTCTGCGGGAAGGCCACTTGACTCCGAAGCCAGATACTCCAGCTCTGAAGCAAGGAAACGCCGGAGATTGCGCACGGTCACCCCGCGTGGATTGAACTCGAACACCCGCGTTCTGCCAACGGTATAGCCGACAAGGACCCCCTCAGCTTCAAATTTACGTAATTGCTGCTGCGCTCCATTAAGCGACATGTCAAAGGTTTCAGCAATCTGAGACGCATAACCCGACCCTTGGGATTCGATATAAAGCAGGGTATAGGCCGCTGCCCTACTTCCGAATAAAACCTCCAGCTGGCCAGCAACCTGGTACCGATTTATCGCGCTTTCCTTTTTCATAGCCATCCCCAAATCACCATAATATATAGTCATATTATCATATGTTATGGTGTTTATTGAACATAAGTGCCTGGCTTTAGTAAAATCATCGGGCGTAAACGGTTGGCCCACATCCAATGTTTGCCGTCTTGTCACTCTGCCCTACGTACTGCGACCTGCGCGCAGCACAGGCTCCGTCGCCAGCCTCGTCATCCTGCGCGAAGTCGCAGGATCCAGTCGTTGCGCTCCTTACTTCTTGACCTTGATCTTCTTGCCGGTGGCGTTGTATGCACTGATGTTTACGGGGCTGGTCTTGTAGGCGCGCACGGTGTAGCTGTAGATTCGCCGATTGCCGTTCTGCTCCCACGCGACAGTCAGACCCCTATCTGTATAGTTGATGATTTTTTCAGCTGGATGTTTTCTTAACCAGAACGGCACCATTCAACAGCAAGTTGATTATCTTATTTGTCGTCTTGCTTCCAGATTATGGTATCAGACGATGTCGTCTCAGTACTATTAATGAAATCATTTATCGCTTTTTGCGTCTCAGCGGGCGAAACGCCCGGCGTGGTAACGGTCGATTGGGAAATCGGTCGAGTGACCAATTGAGAAGCGACGACGATAAGGCGAATGAATATGAATATACTGAGAAACAACAAGATAAGAGCAACAACTCTTCTCACTATCCAATTGCTCCTAATTCTTCTGGCTCGCGAGAACCTCGCGGAACCATAGCCCCTCTTCTCCAAGCGGGTGAGCATGCTTTTGCACGCTCCACTTTCTGGATTAATTAAAAGAGCTCGCACGTAATACTCATGAGCTTCTGGGTACTTCCTCCAGTTGTAGTAAAAAGCGCCAAAGTTGAAATTCAGAGTAAATGGATTTGTTGATAGTGGAACCATTCGTTCTAATAGCTCTTTTTCTTTTGCATAGTTACGTCGAGTTCGATGATAAAACCCGTATTCAATGGTTAATACGACGAAACTCTGAGGCGCCAGGTTCTCAGCACGCTGGAATAGAGCGATTGCTTCTTTCTTATGACCTCTGTGGGCTCGAATACCAGCATACCGGGCAAGAAAAATAGCGCTTTTTGGATTAATCTCTACGGCCCTCTTGCTGTATTTTTCCGCCAGAGCATAAGCGCCATAGTGCATCCGCTCATAAGCCAGCAGATTATAGATATAGGCTTTCTGATAAGGCCCCAGATACGCCAAGGCTTCTTTCCCCGCTTTTGCGCCAACCAACCAGTCCCGTAGCTCCATATAGGAGCGCGTCAGAATGAGTAACATCACTGGGTCGTGAGGTTTATCCTGCAAGGCGCTCAGACAGGCATCGCGTGCGCGTTCCCAGCTCCCTATGGATTCATAATGCAGAGCCAAGTTGGCTTTTTGTTGATAGAGCTGCCTATCCACGTAATTCCTTTTCAGCGAATCTCGGTGCTTCGTCTATAGCTTGTTCTGATGCAGGTACTCTTCCACCTCATTATAAAACCCTGTCTGATTGGCGTACCTCACATAATCCTTGATTGTTTTCAACCAGCCCAAGATCGAAGGCCTCTCAGCAGATAACACCTCGAGCAATGTGCGTTGAGAGATACGCATATCCTGGTCGCCAGTCCGCATGATCTCTTCCAGCACCTGATCGGCAGCCAGCTCCACCACATGTTCAATATCTGCGCCGGAGAAGAAGGGACTCTTCTCGGCCAGTACGCGATAATCCAGCTCCTCAATGGGGCGCCCACGCAGCTTTAAGCGGAAGATCACTTCACGTGCATCAAGATCTGGTGGCGGCACAGCCCGATAAAGCAGGATGTCCATCCGGTGACGTGTTACAATGTACATACAGAAAGGAGTGCGCCCATGACCACTATGACTATCCGTATTGATGAAGATGAAAAGGCATTGATCCAATCTTATGCCGCCTTGCACGGAGTCTCTGCGGCAGAGATTTTAAGGCGCTCCGCTTTAGAGCGAATCGAAGATGAGTTTGACCTGCGTGAACTGCAAAACGCTATGGAGACAAGCACCGGCGAATTTGTCGATTTCTCCGCTGTGCTCAAGCGCTACTGCGCCTAGACGCTCATGGCCTATACCGTCAAAATCGAGAAGCGAGCGCTCAAGACACTTGATAAGATGGACCCTCCCACCAGGACACTCATCCTCTCATGGGTGAACAAGAATCTTGAGGGCTGCAAGAATCCCCGCGCTTTGGGCCACTCTTTGACGGGCCCTCGCGATGACCAGTGGCGCTATCGCATCGGGGACTGGAGGCTCCTGGCACACATCAATGATAAAGAGATTGGTATCTATATATTTAAGATCGGCAATCGCAAAGACGTGTACCGGCGAAAATAGCTCTCCCGACAGCAGAAGGAGCCGAAGCCCCTTGTCGTCGGGCATCCCCGCGCTCACCATTCTTGCTTAACAACTGATAGATTACGCTGAAACAACTCTTTTGCAACAGTGCTTGCCTACTCAAACTCAGCATAAGTTGATTCAAGGATTTGTTAAAAAGAAACCATTATTAACCGAGCTAAGGATGAAGTGACAAAATGGGGACTGTCCCCCTTATGTCACCTTGCCCCTCTTACCGGGACAACTCCTGCTCGGCGAAGGTGAACTCGCCGGTCTTTTTATCATAGGTCAGGTCGTAGGTTGCGTTTGGCCTTACGTCGATGGTCTTTTCCAGAGTGCCGGTTGATTTCGTGACGCTACGATATATGACGCCGGGACGCGTTGAGGTCCACTCTACCTGGACGCGGTGCTCGCCGGGGGTCACCCACGCGCCGTCTTTACCGGCCTCGCCAAGCTCAATCGGCTTCTCGCCGTCTACCAGATGTATGATCACGCAGCTTGAGCCAATTACGCCCTTGCTCATGGCATATATCTTTGACGCATCCGGGTGCTTATCCAGAAACGCCCGCCTCAGCGCTGTGGTCCTGTTCTTTTTTATGATTCCTGCCGTAAGGACAATAATCGCGATCAGAATTACTACGCCACCCTACAGAATAATCATGTTGGGGATTCCGTTTGTTGTTCCGGTAATGTCCATGTCTTCCTCCCTGTCCAGGACAGCCTTCTGCCCGCTCAAAGTCTTGCCAGCGGCGTCCTTGCAGCCGCGTTGGTTCAACCGCACGGCTGATCTTTACAGCCGCTCCGGCTCAACCTTGCTGTACTTCTGCATCTCTTTAAACATCTCGTCAAACTGTTTTGAGCCAATGGGCTCGCACTCTACGATGTCTGGGCGCCCCTCTTTATCAGTAATGCGCAGGCTTAACCGACGCGTCGCGCCATTGGCGCTTTTTACCTGATGATACCCCAGATCGCTGGTAGTCAGATCATAGCTTTTCTTTAACTTGCGACCCTTGTAATAGCTAAAGGTCCCGTCATCTGAAAGCTCAAAACGCAGGTTCTCGCCAAAGATCGCGCTGTAGAGCAGGCCAAAGAATATCGCCGCAATCACAATGACCCCCAGCACAAAAAACCATGTTGGGTTGTAAAACTGGAGCACCCACAAAAACAGCATGCCCACAGCAAAAGTCACTAACGGCGCAATCAGCAAAGATTTAATCAGCTGCCAGATCGTACGCCGATACTCACGCAATTCGCCCATGATAGCCCTCCTCCGTAATGTTTGTTCTTTCCTCTGCGCTTAAAGTCGCTCTGATAGACAGCGCTTACAAGGGGGCGATTCCCCTTTGTGCGCGCCGGGGTTAGTCCGCGTAGTACTTTGCGGGTACCAGCGTCATCTGGATAAACTTGTTCTCTTTGGGGGGCTCCCTCAGCAGGAAGGGCAGGATGCCTTCTTTTGGGATGCGGGTGCCGGGCAGATCGCTTTGATCAAATGAAACGGTAGCGCACCAGACATCGGCGCCACCCGCCACGCTTGTTCCCACCTTATGGCAAAAGCTGCTTATGGAGTTACGCAGGTCATCAATAAGCTTGCGCATGTCCTTAGGCAGGTTGCCCTGACTTCTCAGCTCGCCAATAGTCGCTGCCATCTGGGTAAGCCAGGCGATATCGTTTTTATACGCTTCATCAGTAGTGATGACCAGCACAGCAGGAAGACGCATGGCGTGACCAGGCTCCCACAAAGCGTTATTGGCCTGCACCACCGCGCCATAGATCAAAGGAGAGTTCGCCACAATCTGGCGCTCCTTTGCCTTACTGGCAAAGAGCTTTCCCGACGCCCCGCTGGCAACGGCGTCTGACACAAACTCGCTTTCCGGGTCACGGGGCGTGGCGATATAGGCGCTCAGCCGGCCCAGGTCAACCGGATGCATCTTGTCGTAGAGCTCACGGGCCTCCTTGCGCGCGGCGGCCAGCGCGATAGCCGCGTCCTTGAACTCGCTGACGTCATAGCCGTTTTTCTCCCACGACTCCAGAGTCTTGATGTTTGTCACATCTATCCGATACATCTTCGCCAGTCGTTTGGTCAGTTTCATGCTGAATCCTCCTCCATATTGGTGTCTTGCTGGCCAGGGCTGCCCAGCGTGCAAGCTTTCGCCCTCGCCCTTGCCCCTGCCCTCGCCCGTCAGTGGTCAATGACTGTCAGTGACGCCTGCAACATCTGTATCTTGCTTTTAAGCTGAGAGTAGCGGCTGCTCTTGAGCGTGAGCAGCTTATGCTCCTCTTTAAGCTGTATCTGGCATACCCATATCAGGTTAAAGCGCCACGTGGACCAGAACGCCTGGCGATAGCCGCCTTCTGAAAAATGCTCAATATCTTGCGTTAAATAGAAATCCGCGTCCTGGTAGTCATAGGCTTTGGTCCCAAAGATGCTGGAGATCTCAAAGCCTGAGCGCCGCAGCTTCACGCGATAGGTGACGTAGCTGATCACCCGCAGTCCATAGATGATACCTGCCGCCATCAGGGCTGTTGCAGCCAGTTTTGCGAGCGAAGATGTTGTGTACTCGGCCAGCCGGTTCGTGAAGTACAGCATCCAGAGGCCCAGCAGCATGGCGGCAATCGTTACCAGACCATACGGCAAAAACCGTATACGTCCACGGATGACGCTTTGCACCGCGCCAAGCGGGTGGTCGGATTGCTGGTCCACATCGGACCTTTCGTAGATCTGGGGCAGGTCAGGCGCTGGCTCTGGCGCTGACGCCGCTGCTGGCGCCGCTCCCGGTTGGCCCTGCGCAGGAACACCTCCGGTGACATCGCGGTCCCGCGCGTTTGCCATAAGCCTGCGGGAATAGATCACCCCGATACCCGTGATAACCACTACCACCGCCACGATGACGACAACGGTGATCAAATACTGTTGCATGATGGCTTCTCCCTCCTCGTTTCAATCTCCTGCTTTGGTTGCTTTGGTTGCTTTGGTTGCTTTGGTTGTGCGCCCTTCCTACTTCCCTTGCAACGCGGCGTAAGACGCCGCCAAAGGAAGGGCGATTTCGTTGGTCTGATTGAAGTCGTCATCATACAGACACACGTAGGCCGTTTTGGAGTCCTTGCCAGGATCTTTACTGACTTCATAGGCCATATAGTAACGTTGGGTCTTTCCGGCATAGGTCTTGTCCGCAATCCCTGGCCCATTAGCGGCAAGTGCGTGAGGGTCTGCTCCCTTTACGCTGATGCCCTCTGAATCCAAAAGCCCATCGCCCTGAAACACAAAGAATTTGCGCAGGTCAGGCGAGGCGTCTGCTGTTGCTTTGTTGGTGAAGTCAAAGTAGATGATCACTACCTTGCCCAGCGCATCAGTACCAAAGTGCGCGCCTGCAAACGTATACTGAGCAGAACCTACGGTTACCGTTGATTTGGTAGACGGCTTTATGGTGCTTTCGGGCAGTTTCTCGATCTTTGACGCCTTGATGTCAAGCAACGACACCCTTTTGCTGTCCTCGGTCCAGTACACGGTACCGTCTAACTTCCCCGTCACTTTAACAAGGTCTCCCTTAGCTGGTCTGCTGGCCGCCGCAAGGTCGGTTAGATCAATTGCGAAGTCGTCGTTAATATTGCGGGAAATGCGGGCGGATATATACACGCAGTCCTTGCCATCCACCGTAACATTTGCAGGGTCAGATAACGCCTTTGCCGTAAAGGTAAAGGTACCGGGAAGATCGCTGCTTTTCGCCCGATCCGGACTGGAAATCGCCGTGTTAAGCTTCTGGTAAAGATCCTCGCCCGCAGGCGCGCCAATACTGTCTAACTTACTCGTGATGCTGGAGGCGCTACACCCCGTAAGCATAAGCGCTACGCTTAGCGCCAGAACCGGCGCCAGAACCAGCGCCAAAATCCTCACATGCTTTCCATCGCTCATTAAATTCTCCTTTACTCCCTGTAAAATACTCCCTTAAAACGCAGAGCGCTCCTATATATAAAGATGTGAAATCAAACCAAAAATTACATCAATTTTTGATTTTGTTGGCGAAAGGAAAACTCCGTGCTATACTTGCTTTTTTCGTATGAACACAAAGTTGTGTACATACGGCGTCGCTCAGCTGTTTATGAGGGTAAGAAAGCGAGGATTTCTTCATGCGTGTTCATAACTTCTCCGCCGGACCAGCCGCCATTCCTTTAGAGATTCTGGAGCAGGCGCAGGCCGAGCTCTGCGACTGGCAGGGCAGCGGCATGTCGGTACTGGAGGTCTCGCACCGGGGCAAGGATTTCGTCGCCTGCGCCGCCCACGCAGAGGAGCTGATGCGCCAGGTCTTAGGCGTGCCGGATAACTATCGCGTGCTGTTTTTACAGGGGGGCGCCACTGGGCAGTTTGCCGCCGTGCCGATGAACCTGAGCGATCCGGGAGAGGTGGCCGCCTTCCTGAACACCGGGCAATGGTCGGGCAAGGCCATCAAGGCCGCCCTTGCCCAGGGCGTCGAGGTCCAGGTTGTCGCCGACGAGGACGCCAGCAACTACACCACCGTGCCCACGCCGGGCAGCTTCACGATCGATCCGGGCACGCGCTACCTGCACTACACGCCCAATGAAACCATCGGCGGCGTTGAGTTTGGCTACGTCCCTGACCCCGGCGACACTGTGCCGCTGGTCGCGGACTTCTCTTCCTCGCTGCTGTCAGAGCCGCTTGAGGTAAACCGCTTTGGGTTGATCTATGCCGGCGCGCAAAAGAACATGGGGCCGGCGGGGCTGACGCTGGTCATCGTGTGCGACGACCTGCTGGGCCACGCCCGTCCGGAGACGCCCGACATCTTCAACTACGCCAAGATGGCCGCGAGCGACTCGATGCTCAATACGCCGCCAACCTTTGGGATTTACCTGCTGGGCCTGACGCTGGAGTGGATCATCGCCCGTGGCGGCCTTGAGGCGATGGCTGTGCGCAATCGCGTAAAGGCAGACCTGCTTTACAGCGCCATCGATTCCTCCCGCCTCTATCACAACCCGGTTGCGCCCGACGCGCGCAGTCGCATGAACGTGGTCTTTACGCTGAGCGACCCGGATCAGGGCCCGGGCTCGGGCTCGGGCCCGGGCCCGGACCCGGACCAGGAGCTCACCGACGCCTTTGTGGCCGGGGCGGCCGAGGCGGGGCTGGTGAACCTGAAGGGCCACCGCTCGGTCGGCGGCATCCGCGCGAGCCTCTACAACGCGCTGGAACTTGAAGACGTCGAGGTGCTGGTCACGTTTATGGCTGAATTTGAAGCCGCACACTGCTGACAAAAATACCCCAGGGGTAATTTTGTCAGCAAGTACAATGACATAGTAAGAGATGAAAGGATCGTCTTTATGTATCGCATCAAAACACTGAACGCTATCAGCGAGGTCGGCACCAGCCGCCTGCCTGCCGATCTCTATGAAGTTGGGCCAGAGCTGAGCGATCCTGACGCCCTGCTGCTGCGCAGCTACGCGCTGCCCGCAGGCGAGATACCTCTCAGCGTGCGCGCCATCGCGCGCGCCGGCGCGGGCACGAACAACATCCCTGTCGCTGCCTGCAGCGAGCGTGGCATCCCCGTGTTTAACACCCCCGGGGCCAACGCCAACGCCGTCAAGGAGCTTGTTATGGCGGGGCTGTTCCTGGCCGCGCGCAACATCGTCCCGGCGGCCGCCTTCGCGCACCGCCTGACCGGCGACACAGACGCGATGTCAAAGGCCGTCGAAGCGGGCAAGAAGACCTACGTGGGCTTTGAGCTGCCCGGACGCAGCCTCGGCGTCATTGGCCTGGGCGCCATCGGCGTCGAAGTTGCCAACGCAGCCTGCGCCCTGGGGATGAAGGTCTACGGCTATGACCCTCTGCTCTCTGTTGAGCACGCGCTGAAGCTTTCACCCGAGGTCAACCGCACGACCGAGCTTGATCTGCTGCTGAGCAAGAGCGACATCATCACCATACACGTCCCCCTCCTGCCTGCCACGACCGGCATGATCGGCGCAGAACAGCTCGCCCTGATGCAGCCCGACACGGTGCTCATCAACTTTGCCCGCGCGCCCATCGTCGATGAGGATGCCCTGGTCGCAGCCCTGGAGAGCGACCGCCTGCGCGGCTATGTCTGCGACTTCCCCAGCCCTGCGCTCAATACGCGCGAGCGCGTGGTCACCCTGCCGCATCTGGGGGCCTCGACCGCAGAAGCCGAGGAGAACTGCGCCCGCATGGCAGCCGACGAGCTGCGCGCCTATCTGGAAGATGGCGTGATCCGCAACAGCGTGAACTTCCCCGCCGCAGAGCTGAGCCGCGCGCCGGGAACCACGCGCGTCTGCATCGCCAATCGCAACATCCCCAACATGGTAGGCCAGGTCTCGACCGTTTTGGCCGACGCCGGCCTCAACCTTGCAGAAGTGCTGAACAAATCCCGCGGAGAGCTGGCCTACACCCTGGCAGACATCGACGGCGCCGTACCGGATGCAGTGGTGACAAAGCTCGCATCCATCGACGGAGTCCTGGCCGTCCGGGTGTTAGAGTAACGAAATCGCGGAAAAGTGTAGAAATTGCCCATTTTAGATTCCGAAAAAGTGTCGGGATAGCCTCTTCCAAATTCCGGAAAAGTGTAAGCACCGCCTAACCTAAGGTATTAAACCGGCAAGAAGACTGGCGAATTGGACTACCTCCGCATTTGCTTGGCATCAATGCTTTCGCCCCATCAACATACAGGCGATTCAGCAAATTTGCAATCACCCTCGCAGTAATACGTCAACCAAAGCGTAGCTCAAGCTTTTCCTTCACCTTGCGCCAGTCGGGATCCTGATAGTGATCCATTGCTTTGTAGAAAGCCTCATCATGTCGTGGATGCTCGATATGACACAGCTCGTGGATGCAAACAAAGCGAATCGCCTCGGTCGGCGCTTCAATCAAACGCGAATTCAAATACACGGTGTGAGTTTTCGAGCTATAGCTCCCCCACTGGGTGCGCATTGTTTTCCAGCACAACTGCGGACGCACGTCGTCTGGCAGATGAAATCGTCGACACGCAAGCACATACTGCTGCCAAAACACCCGCTGCCTGCGAAACGCCAGCCAGCGTTCAAGAAGCCTGCGATTATGCGCCTCATCTGCAGTCTGAGCCGCAGTATACACCGCTAGTTTGCCCCCCTCAATCCTAACAAGCTCCTCATCTCTTTCGACGACCTTCAAGATATACTGCCGCCCCAGATAGTAGAGCGAGGCTCCGGCGGCGGCACAAAGTAGATGAGCCGGCTTACGGTAGCGCTCAAACATCACGAGCTGCTTATCAATCCACAGCCATTTCTTCTCTAGGAATTCTTCAACTTGCTGTGTATTTGTGCCAGAAGGGACACGTACCTCAAGGCTCCCGTCAGGGCGCACCGTCAAAGCAAGACTGCGCCTGTCCGTAAAGACCAGGGAATAGGTGCAACTCTGCCCCGCATAGTGAAACACTCGCTTCGCGGCGGCGTCTGCTGCTTCAATCTCACTCATACGTTGAAAGCCCCCGAGTTAGCTTCTGCTAATTTCATGATACGAGCCAGCAACTCTTCCGAATACCGCTCATAGTCATCAATCGACAGCGTGTCATAAAGATAGTCGTCAAGTACTTCACGGATCTCGCGTTTCACTTCCTGGTTGAGGTACCAGTCAACACGAACGTTTTCAGCAATCGTCGCGCTGATGCCCTGGATAAAACCTGCGTACGCCTCCTCTGTCATGACAGGAGTGAGCTCTTTCAGGTTGCGGAAGAAGGTATCCCCACAAGGCGACTTGCGCAAAACAGCAGGTACGCCTTCCTCTTTCTTGCTCTCCATATCCAGCTGCAACTGTTGCAGCTCTTTGAAAGCCTCGATGTCAGCCAGCCTACCCTCATGCAACGCGGTGATTATCTCCTGGATGCGCTCAGAAAACTTCGCGTAGTACTTTGCGTCGGTATCGCTACGCTCTTCGATCACCCGCTGCGTCTGGGCAGCGATCGCCTCTGCCTTCGTCCTATCACTGCCCGGAAGTTCCTTGATCGCCTGCGCCAGACCCGGCATCGACAGCTCGACTTCACCGGTGATTTCCTGGACTTCCGCTGCTTTGGTTGACTGCCCTGCCAAACGTTTCAGTTCCGCAACATAGCGCTTGAAATCGGGCGTTTCTCCATAGCGCAGCGCGGTGTTCTTCTTTAGTTCGATAAACTTCTTGGCATCATCCTGGTAAGCACGAAAGAGCTTCTCCCCCAATGCCTCTGGTGCGTCACGCAGGTTCTGACATTCGTTGAAAGCTTGCAGGAAAGCATTAACGCGATCCTGAAAGAGCGCCCGGCGATAGTCATCATCCAGATGAGCGATCAGAGCGGTGGCGTCATTCAAGTCGACGCCCTTGAGCATGCTCAGTACTTCTGCGTGCGCACTCTTAAGCAACTGTACCTTATCTGCGATGGTAAACAGCGCCTGTTGCACGTCGTCAGGATCATAGCCGCTGAACAGTTCCAAGGCCTCATGAATATGCACGGCGTTTTTTGAGTAGTCGATCACGTAGCCGCAGGTCTTATCCTCAGCAGCGCCATCGTACACGCGGTTGATGCGAGCAATAGCCTGTAAAAGACTGTGGTCGCGCAGCTCTCGCACCAGATACATCACCGTGTTACAAGGCGCGTCAAAGCCCGTCAGGAGCTTATCGACCACGATAAGAAGCTCGACACCTTCTGGGTCGTCGGTGAAGCTGTCAACTATCGACTCCTCATACTTTTTCAGGCTGGAGTAATCAGCCGTCACGGTGCGCAGATAGTCTTTGACCTCCTGCTTCTTTGGTTCGTCTTCAGAGATCTCTCCATTTTCATCGCTGATTACCAACGCCACGTTAAGAGCGCCCGTTTGCTGGAAGTGCCGATGCATCAGCACAGCCGCATACTTGCTGGGCGCAACGACTTGTCCTTTTAGACCTGTCCCATGGAATCGGCCCAGGAAATGCTGCTCAATATCATAGCAGGCTTCTGCCAGGCTCTGCGGTGTTTGCCCAACGGTCCGCTTGTCGATCGCACGCAGCGCCTTCTGGCGCTCTTCCTTACTGCGTCCTGTGCTTACCCGCTCGGCCCAAAGGTCGAACTCTTCTTTGTCCAGGCGCAAAGGAACCTCACGCCCGTCATAGACCAAAGGAACGATCACCTTGTCACGTAGCGCGTCATCGATCTTGTACGTGTCAATGAACGCGCCAAACTGCTTGAGCGAGGTGTCGCCTTTAAGCAACGGGGTGCCCGTAAAACCAATGAAGCAGGCGTTGGGGAGCGCGTGGCTCATCTCGAAGTTGGCGCCACCCCCCTGGCTGCGATGCGCTTCATCAATCAGAACAAAGATGTTGGGATCAGTATCAGGTGTGAAGTCCCGCCTCAGACGCTCGCGCGCCGCATCAAACTTCTGCACCAGCGTGGTTAGCACAGCGGGGTCTTTATCGGCCAGATGCTCGACCAGGTCTGCGCCCGTTTTCATGCGCTTGACCTCCTTCTTCAGGCCAGCATTCTGGAAGGTTCCCTTGATTTGCTTATCCAGGTCGATGCGGTCAGTCACAACCAGGATGCGCGAATTCGGGATGTCTGCAGCCTCGATAAGCGCACGCACGAACATGATCATCGTCAAGCTTTTACCCGAGCCCTGCGTATGCCAAATGAGCCCGCCTTTGCGGCGCGGCAATCCATTGGGAGCAATCTCTGTCTGGCGCACCTGGCGCAAGATGCGCTGAACAGCAAAGTATTGCTGATACCGGGCGACTTTCTTATGTAGACCATCATAGAACACCGCCTCGCGGATAAAGCTGAGCAGGCGCTGCGGTTGGAGCAGCGCAAAAAGCGTCCGATCCTGGGGGGTGAGAGTCTTGCCTGGTTTGTGCTCCGTCAAAGGAGCGCCCTTCGTGGGTAAGTCGTGCTCAATGCTGGTTTTCGCCGCGCCATCCAGCTTCTGAGCCAGCAGATCCTCAATGGTCTGGTTAAGCTCTGCTTCAGGCGTCTCTTTCTCACGCCAGGGGGTGAAGAACTTGGGCGGAGTGCCCGCCGTCCCATAAACTGCATTCTCGCTGTCAACTGCAAACACAAGCTGCACATAGGGAAAAAAGCGCGCCGCGACTGATGGCGACTGGTAGCGCCGCAGTTGTGCGATCGCCTTATCATAGCCAACGCTCGACTTCTTACATTCGATATGCGCCAGCGGGATGCCGTTGACAAAACACACCAGATCAAAGAAGCAATGCTCCCCGCCCAGAAAGCTGCACTCTGCCGTGACATGATAGCTATTATTCTCTGGGTGCTCAAAGTCGAAGAAGCGTATGCTCTTCTCTTCATAGCTGCCATCTTGAAATACGCGAATCGTCGCCCCACCCTTGACGGGCATAATCGTGTTGGTGACCGCTCGACTTGTTTCGATGAGCCCTTCAAAGGGAACACTTTCCAGCTCGTCGACTTTCTGGGCAATATCAGAAGCGCTGAACTTCAGCTTCTTACCGCCTGCTTCATAACTGTTAAGCCGCATTAAAGCATCGGCTACCACATCAGTGAGCAGCGAGCGACCCTCATCGCCGCGTCGCAGTTCCCCGGCGGCGTCACGTGACAACCAGGTATAGCCCATCTTTACGAGCAGCTCTGCTGCAGGCCACTGCGACTGCCGTACCTCATCAAATATCGAACTCATCATCGCGCCTCTCTGCTATACTGATGGTGATAAGTAATTCCTCCAGCGGTGCCTTTCCGGAAAGGTTGAGCACTTGAATGAGTAAACGTCGCTGAAGGTTTTGTCACTAAAGCCCACGAGGACTGGCGTGTTGCGGTACCACAACCTTGTCGCATCAGGCGGCCTGTTGCCCCTCGGGGCTTTATTTTCTGCAAAGCTCCTCTACAGCCGTATAGTAATTTACTCCTGCAGCTGCTAAAATAGAGTTGATAAGTAATTCCTCTGTCGTGGGGTACCGTATGGATCCTCGTAAATAGCGGCAGGGGTTTTATCTTTTTTAGCGACCAAACAACCAATTCTCTTCAACTACCTTTTCAGAAATAATGTCAACATACGACGCGTCACCACGCTCGTATTTATAAAAGAAACTCCACGCTAACAAATCAGCAATCTGCAGCCCTTTTTCTTCTTTTGGAGTTTTGATAGAAACCGAGATATCAACTGAATGGTTTCGAGCGGCTTGATGTCGAAGGTAATCAACAAAGTTTTCATTGAGAAATTTACTTGTCTCTCGCCGAGAAGCCACGATCTTAATATCATCTTCCCCATTGAATAGCTTCTTGCGAATTAGGCGATCAAGCAAAATATTAACCACATAATTGTAGAGCGCATGTTTCGCGTCTTGCAGCCCAATGTGTACATGCTCTTTGTTAAGCATGATAACCAGCACAGATACATCCTCGTTTTGCAACTGCCTCAACAACCGTTTTCGCACTGCGGGCCGCAATTTATAAGTATGGAGCACGCCTCCGAGACTCTTCGTCTCAGTTTTTGTGAAGCCTGCAAAGGTCTTATTTACTAACTTGTCAATTCGTTTTGGATCACGACAAAATAGCATAGCAACAACAAAGTGCTTCGTTGTTCGCGACTTTGAGAAATCAAAACCGAGATCTCCGCTCTCGTCGAAGTACACATAACAGCTACTCATGCCCCCACCGCCATGCTTTCTGGCACCGTTATATTGCCTGTGACCAAATTATTGAGAAGATAGGCGCGTTGTGCCGCAATCAGCTCGCGTTTCTTGCGAAGCGCCTCAAGCTCCGCATCCGCCGCCTCCAGCACCGCCGCGATTTCCTGCTGCTCATTAAATTCTGGAACGCATGCAGTAATCTCATCGAAATTTGTCTGATAGATATGAACAACGGACTGACCCTGACTATAACGCCAAAACTGCTTACGCAACACTGTATTGATTTGGTAAGTGATAAATAATGAACTTTGCTTATCGTCCGGTCGAAAGATGATAATGTCACCACCGGCATAGCCAGGTTCTTCAGAGTCATAACAAGCTGCTGAACCTATCTCCTCGGATGTTTCGCCCGACCCTGCGAGCAATATGTCCCCTCGATTAACTTCCGCGGAATCTGCAGCAACTTTGTCATCAATAAATGAAGTTATTTCCTTTATCCGATTTCGATGCAGCGTGTATAATTCTCCGTAGGTAAAAGCTGGATGTCCCTCCTGGGCTAATGCAGCCTTCGGGACTCCATAGCCCTTGCAGCTTTCGCCCAGAGACGCGAATGGTGTTTCCTCCCATTTTTTTAAATACCCCGGTAGTCGCTTCTTTTCAGAAAGAAGTTGCTGCATCAACCCTTTTTTAGCCTGCTCCTTCAGCTCTATCTTCTTATCGAGCAACCCAAGCGCCCGATCCCAAACCTCCAGCACCCCCACAATCCTCTGTTGCTCCTCTATTGGAGGTAGATCGATAGTAAGATTCTTAACAATCGCAGCAGAAAGATTGCCCTGACCGCCCTGCAGATACTTTCTGAGAATGATACTTTTATGCAGCAATAACCAGTAAAAAATAAAGTATTTATCTTGTGATGTCCTAATGCAGAGGACAGCTTGGTTGATGGCGCCATCGATTTTTGAAATAGCAACTTCGCCGCTTGTTGCGCCATAGAGCGCTAGAAGAATGTCACCTTCCATCACTTTCTTGGCACTAGAAGCCTGTAGGGCCTCCGAGGAAATGCACTGCTCTGTTGTTGATGAGTTAATCTCGCCCGACTTAATAAAAGGTATTTCACCCCAATAATACTTTAATACCCTAGTCGGTGGCGTCCCTCCAGAAAAAGTATCAGCAATATCCCCGATTTTTGTCATCACCCAGTCATTCATCCGCTTCTCTTTCAATTTGGAAGTAATCAGCAACATCAGACAAGTAGTTCAGCAAACTTTCCGGCAAATCAACGAAGGGTGAATCCTGCAGTATTTCTGTCGGATTACAGTTTAAGATTCTTTTACAGATATCCTTGCCCGGCATCAGAGCTTTCCAGTTTTTCTTGGCCACACGTCTGAGATCTTGCATCACATCAAGTCGTCCACGACCAAATGAGCCCAAAAACAAATCCTCATGCTCTTTCGGTACTTTTTGACCCATTTTTTGAAGTCGATCCTGTGTAGTTTTCTCAAAGGCTTCACAAACAGCATCAGCATTTGAGTGCCACAGCTCATCTGTCGCTTCAGGAATCATCATCAGTGCAAAATTCTCTAATTCATTAACTGGTAATACCAACAAAGAGTAATTTGGCAATTTCTTGAAACGCTCACGAACTCGTTCTTTGATATATCCAATCTGTTCATCAGACAAGCCATCGCGATCCATCTCTCGCACAACAATTGGTTCATATCCAGGTTTTATTTCCATATTGCCCATTAAGGCCAGCTCTATCGCTTCCGATTCCCATCCTTTCGAGGAAAGAACGGTAACACCCTCGACCCCAGCAGCTCTTAGAAAACCATCCCACAGCTCAACAGCTTGATTGTCCTCACAGATAAAAACCTTTGATGGAAAAGCTTCTTTAACCTTAGCAACCTCATTCTTGAGCTCCTCAGAATATCTCGCCTGTTGTTCTTTTTCATCCTCAAGCGCTTGCGCTGCAGCTTCTATTTCACGGCTCATCTCAACGAAATGAAGCTCCTCGTTCAGCACTTGATATTCAGGGCTCAATTCCCCTCGTTCAAATAAAGTATTGACGCGTTCTTCAATTTTATCAAGGCGCCTAACCTCCGTTAAGCACTTATTTGTCTCTGAATTATCGGGGGGCATTGTAAAGACACGGTGAAAACATGCATTCACATCAGTGCGTTCTTTTAGTTGAATAAATGCCGGTGAATGCGTCGTGAGAAAAATTTGTGCAACCGTAGAAAAATTCGAAGCAAACATTTCGGCTAAATCTTGTGCTTTTGAGTACTCCAATGAGTTTTCAGGCTCTTCAAATCCCCAGATAAATTTCTTACCGACAGATTTCCGGCATAAATAGTCAAGAAAATATGCAAGATATGCCATGAGCACACCGTCTCCAGAAGAAAATAGACTTACCGGAATTGCTGTAATTTCTTTTTTACCTTTTTTCCATAGTCGAATCCCGGAGTCAACATCGATTTCGATTGCCCCAAGAACATCAGCAGTATTAGAAGAAAGGGTTGCACGTGTCGGCATTCCAATAAAAGACTTAAATTCCTCACTCAGCTCTTTTGATTGCTCTCTTAATATATTTGACAATCCATCAAGTCGTTTTTGGAAATCTCCAGCCACTACATCGCTTCTAATTACGCTCTCAAAATTTGTTAAAAAATGATGCACAAATGCTTTGTCGCGAACAGCAGGAATATAGTAATACTCAATTGAATTTAAGTAGCGAGTAAACTGTCGTATTGTATTGCCATCATGAGCTTCTAATCTTTCATTGATCGCTTCGTCAGTAGAATGATACTCGGGATTGGGCTGTCCACTTACATCAAATTCTTTGCTAATGCTGAATGGATACCGTAAATATCCTGCTCCTTGCGGCTCAAAATGAAGAGTAATTTTCACCGACCATCTGCCACCCGCTGATTCTGTATATGCTTTGTTGTAGTCCCGTGAATAGTCATATTGAGAATCGTAATTTGTCTCCCCATTAAAGAATAAATTCAGCGCGCGAAGAATATTTGATTTCCCGGAATTATTCTTCCCAGAGTAAATACAGATATCTTCTGTGTCAATTTGAGAACGTCCAAAGGATCGGAAACGCTTAATCTCTATTTTGCTAATGTACTTCATTTAACATGACCTTTCCCATACTCTCACCAACAGATTACTCACATCATTCTTCCCGCGCAACTTCGTCATTACGCTCCAATCCCCAGCTCGCGCAGGTACTGCTGCATCTGGGTCTCAAGCTTCTCCAGCTCGGGGTTTAGATCCTCAAGCTCTTTGATGGTCGCTTCTATGTCAACTTCAGGCTCCTCTTCGAAGGTATCCACATAGCGGGTGATGTTGAGGTTGTAGTCGTTTTCTGTGATCTCTTCGGGCGGCGCCAGGTGTGCGAACTTCTCTACTTCTTTGCGCGCAACAAAAGTATCAAAAATACGGTTGGCGTTATCCGGCTCAAGCGTGTTGATCGCCTTGCCGGGCTTGAATTCCTTGCTCGCCTCGATAAAGAGTACGCTCTTGTCGCCTTCGCGTGCTCCTCCAGCCTCGCGCGCCTTATCGATCACCAGCACGGCAACCGGGATACTCGTTGTCTGGAAGAGCCCCGCGGGCAGACCGATTACCGCGTCGATCAGGTTTTCTTTAAGTAGAGCGCGGCGGATCTTACCCTCCGCTCCGCTGCGGAACAGCACGCCATGGGGTACGATCACGGCCATACGGCCCGTGCGGGGCTGCAGAGTCTCGACCATATGGGTGATAAACGCATAGTCGCCCGTGCTCTTGGGCGGCACACCGCGCCAAAAGCGCTTGTAGCGATCATCGGCGGCGTTTTCCGCACCCCATTTATCCAACGAAAATGGCGGATTGGCCACGCAGATGTCGAACTTCATCAGGTGTCCGCCCTCTACCAGAAGCGGATTGTTGAGCGTGTCGCCCCATTCGATACGCGCCGCGTCTTCGTCGTGCAGGAATATGTTCATACGGCACAGCTGATAAGTCGATCCGTTCGACTCCTGGCCATACAGCGCATAGTCCTTGCTCTTCTGTTTCTTAACTTCAGCGCCCGCCAGCAGCAGCAAACCGCCCGAGCCACAAGCTGGGTCGCAGATGCGGCTTCCTGGCTCCGGGCGTACCAGGCGTGCTACCAGCTCTGCTACCGAGCGCCGCGTGAAGAACTCCCCCGCTTTTTTGCCTGCATCAGAGCCAAAGTGCTCGATCATGTACATGTAGGCGTCCCCGATGATGTCCGGGTCTTGCTCCGCGAAGTCGATCTTGTTGAAATCTGCCAACAGGTTGCGGATCATCTTGTTGCGCTGATCGATCTTGCCCAACGTGACCTCAGAGTTGAAGTCAACCGCGAACACGCCGCCTAGTTTTTCGCGATTGGCGTCTTCTATCGCCTTAAGCGCCTTGTTGAGATCCTCGCCGATGTTGTCCTCTTCGCGTTTTGCATAGAGGTCTGCGAAAGCAGTCCCCACAGGCAGATTGAACCGAGAGTTCTTCATCTTTGCCTGAGCGCGTTTTGCGTCGCCTTTTGAACGCTTAAGATACTCCTGGTACTGCTTATCTGCCTGGTCACTGATGTATTTGTAGAACAGCATCGCCAGCACATAGTCTTTATAGACGCCAGCATCAAGATTGCTGCGTGATGAGTCCGCCGCAGCCCAAAGGACTTTCTCAAGCTCTTCGCGTGAATACTCGGTCACTGTACTTCCTCCTGTAAAAGACGTTGACTTAATGCGGTTTCTAGTTCTGCTGTCAGCTGCTGCTTTTTTGCAAGCGCCTGCTGATACTGGTGGATGGTGTTGAGCGCACAGGCGTACTGGCGCTGTTGTTCCGGGCTGATGTCAGGCACTGGAAACGCGCCCAACTCCTGTTTGGAAAGAGTCAGCATGAAGCTCCCGCCAGCCAGACGACCCAAGGTATGCTGCCCCTGTGTTGAGTTTAAGAGGGCGGCAAGCACCAAAGGCGAGAAAGCTTGGTTATGCACCCTGATTCGAAGCACTGAGGCCGCAATGATACAGGGTATCGGAACTTCCTGTAAGAGCGCTGCTTTGAAGTTTGATCGTGAAGCGATAAGGATGTCGCCTACTTTCAGCAAGAACTTTGGGTTTGAAAAGCTGATTCGCGGCAGCCCGGTAAAGTCAAACTCGCTGATATCTTTGATTTGGATGACCGCAATGGTACCACCTGGTTCCGTCTCAACGGCAGCGCGAAACGAGTAGCCTGGCTGGATTTCAGCTATATCAGAGAGCTTTCGCATGTACTCACTATAGCATAATATTAAAGTCTACAGTAATCTATTACTGTCTTATTATATTCAGTGCTGTTTGATTTGCCGTGTCGTCTTGCGTGACATTCTGAAACCACCCTCTGCTTGCACACTGAGACGGCATGTTATTAGTGGGGCGAGAGTGCATGAAAATACCGTGCAGATGAATTTAATCAAGGGCTTTCACGCTGACCGCATGTTCTTATGTCATGAAACCAGAATGAGTGGCGTGATTGTGCATCAGCGAGCGATTTGACGTGAGGGGCGTGTTATACTGAAGCGGGGTTTTGCTTTCAATCCTGCGATGGGACCTGGCGCCAAAGCGCCGGTTGGCGGGAAGGGGAACACATGGACAGACGTACGTTTCTGAAAAGTGCCGGTGGCCTGGTTATTTTTGGCCTTGCAGGAGCTCTCATGCAATCCGATGCTTTTGTGCCGCCTGCAGGAGACGGCTCTTCGAGCAAGTCCCCCGTCGGCCCCCTGCTGCGCACGGGCATCAATGTGCGCAAGACCTCTGAGGGAGCACAGGCTTATTATCAGAGGCTCCACATTTTCGACGTTGACGCGGATGGCGCGAAGTTCCTGGCGCTGGCCGATGGCGCCCATACGATCGATGACATAGCGGCGCGCACCGGCAAACGGAAAGAAGCCGCAGACGTTGCGCTCTTCTTTGTGGCTCTGGGTCAAGCTAATTACCTGCAGAACCGGGTGGAGGTCAGCATTGTCCAGCATGCTGCCTGAAACCTTTGCCCTGGAGACGCCTCCGGAACTCTTCATCCTGCGCGATGAAGAAGGGTCTATCCTCTACGCGCCTTTGGGCGGACAGCTTCTCGCGCGTCTCGATGATGAGGCGATCGCGGCTGTGAAGGCGGTGCTTGATAGCTCGGTGTCCGGGGCGCCAGGCGACGCCGATCTGACAGAAGATCAGCAGCAGACCATCGCGACCCTGCGTGCGCATCGCTTCTTTGACGCTTTCCCCCGTCCTCACAGCGACACGGAGTTCAAGCCCTGCGAGGTCACGCTCTTTCCCACGAACCGCTGCAACTTGCGTTGTGTCTACTGCTATACCGAAGGTGGCGAGGGCGGCGCGCAGCGCGAGGCGATGACCACCCTTGATCTGGCTGCGGGCAAAGCGGCGATCGACCTGGTGGCGCGTAACGCAAAAGAGCTCAACGCGCAGTCAGACTTCGGCTATCCCAGGAATTTCCTCGTAAGCTTTCATGGCAACGGAGAACCGTTCTCGGCTTTCGACACGGTGCGGGAGCTGTGCTTTTACGCGCGGGAGGTCTCAGAAGCGATCGACTTTCCGGTCGTGCTCAATGCCGCGACCAACGGTGTCCTGACCGAGGAGCAGTGCGACTTCCTGCTCGCGTTCTTTGACAACGTCAACATCTCGTTTGACGGGTTGCCGGATATCCAGGACCGCCAGCGCCCACGCGCGGACGGAGCGCCGACCTTTGAGGCGATCGACCGCACGCTTACGCGCCTGGACGCCTCTGCGGTCGAGTACGGCATTCGCACCACGGTCACCGCAGAGATCGCCCACCGCCTGCCAGAGATCGCGCGCTTTGTGGCCGAGCGTTATCCGCGTTGTACCCAGCTCCATCTTGAGCCGGTCTGGGCCTGCGGACGCTGCAACAGCTCTCACGAGGCTCCGCCGGATCCGACAACCTTCACCGATCGCTATCTTGAGGCAGCCGATGCTCTTGTGCAGGCTCGCTCCCCGATGCGCCTCGTGTTTTCGGGCGCGCGCAAGGAGCTCCTCTGCGACTGTTTTTGCAAGGTGAACGTCGGGTCGTTTACGGTAACGCCTACCGGAGACGTGACCGCTTGCTACGAGGTGTCCTACCGTAGCGACCCTCGCTCTGAGCGCTATTTCTTTGGCCGGTATGATCCGGCGTCGGGCGCCTATGTATTCGACGAGAACAAGCTGGCCGCTCTCCATGAGCTCAGCGTTCACAATATGCCGTTTTGCCAGAACTGCTTCTGCAAGTGGCATTGCGCGGGGGACTGCGCGGCGAAAGTCCTCGGGACGCGTGCGCCGCAGACCAATCAGGGCAGTGATCGTTGTGAGATCACGCGGCGCCTGACGCTTAAGATGCTCCAGCGCGAGCTGGTCACGCCCACGCCAGAGGAGGCCTCAGCAGGAAACAGCTCAACCAGAGCAGGAGGAAGATCATGACGCTACCCTATGACGATTCGCTCGACAAGTTCGCTCTCGGAAAGAATCCGAGCGACGCAGCAGTGCCCAAGCCACACATCAAGATCATCGTTGACGGCAAGAGCGTCTTCATGCCGGGCATGAAGACCTACCTGGCGGGCGACGAGCCGGGCGAGGGCTCTCTACTCACCGAGAGTAAACCCGGCGACTCCTCGGGTAAAAAGGACAGCAAGAAGATCATCGGCGGCCAGTACTGCAGCTGCGATACGGTCTTCGTTGGTTCCCGCGAGCAGATTCCCGCCCCTGACGCTTCGAGCACCGGCTCCGGGACGGAGAGCTCGGGGAGCGGGAGCACGGGCGGCGGGCAGACCTGCACCTGCGACACGGTCAACACCTGCTCCAGCAACTGCGGCTGCGTGAACTACACGACCTGCAGCTGTGTTGGCCACAGTACCTGCAGTTGCGTAGGCCACAGCACCTGCAGTTGTGTAAGCCATACCAATAGCGGTGGCGGTGGCAGCGTGAGCTGTGGCTCGCCCTGCGCCTGCGTGCCGGTGCATTAGGGCAAGAGCAGTCCCGAGTCCCGAGAGGAGAGCGCCATGAACGCACTAAGCCCCAGAGCCAAGAACATCGTCATCGGAGTGATCGTCGGTGTGGTGTTAGTGGTTGGCGTGCAGATGGTCATCAGACAGATAAGCAGGAGCAAGACCGCTTCTGACTCCTCGGTGATCACGGACACGAATCCGAGCTACCGTAAGCCTGCTGATATCGGCGCGGAGATTTCTCAGGCAAGAGATAGAGCCAGTGCCGCGCGCACAAAGTTAGCATCGGATACAGCTGCCGGTTTGCAGGTAAGCCGGGAGAACACGGATTACAAGGCTGCAAACAAGTTGTTCCGGCAAGGCAAGTACAGCGAAGCTCTGGACAAGTACCAGCAGGTTCTTAAAGAGGAGCCCTATCACGCAGACGCGCTGAACAACGCTGCCCTCGCTTGCCTGGAACTGAAGAACAACCTGCAGGCGCTCAGATACTCCCTGACGGCCGTCGCGCTCTACCCAAAGTACTCGGAGCTCAACTTGAACCTTGAGGCCGCTTGCGTGGCAGCCGGATATGATCTCAGTAGCCTTGCTTATAGCATCGATGGCTATACCGCGATCTCGGTATCTGATCTTAAGAGTACTGACTTTATGGATGCCGATATCTATAACAGTGTCTATGCAGATATCTGGCGCGATGAGCTCTTTTCTCCGACTTGGGACGATACCGGCTCTTCGTCAAGCTTCAATTCTCGGGAGAACCATTATGAAGACCAGATGGGCCGTCTCAAGTCCCTGAAAAAGGATCCTGATGTCGATGCGCTCAGGGCATACTTCCAGCGGCAGGGTGTGCTGGCAGGCGTGGTGAGCAAACCCAAGACCGGCAAGTAGCCAGACGCCATGGGCGCAGGTCCGCAGAAGGTCGCTCTGATTCGCCCGCTGCATACAGGCGAGGAGTTCGAGTTCCAGGAACCCCTGGCGATCGAGTATCTGGCGGGCGCTCTGCGGCAGGCGGGTGCGGGTCACGAGGTGGCGCTGTTTGACCGGCGGCTTTACGAGCGCCGCGGCCAACTGCCCGCGTTCCGGGACGACTTTACCGCTCAAGAGCCCTTTGACACAGTCGGTTTTTCGCTTATGACCGCAGAAGACCTGCCCGATACGCTCCGATTGATCCAGCGTATGAAGCTGGCGGAGCCAGCGCCCCGTTTTGTGCTGGGCGGCCTGTTCATCACGCTGGCAGGCGAGCGGCTGCACGAGCTTGTGCCCAGCGAGGTCACGTTGATCCCGGGCGAGGGGGAGGCGCCGCTCACTGGTTCGCCTGCCTGGGCGCCTGCCTGGCGACCGCAGCTTGCCGACTATCTGGCGCAGGGCTGCGCCATTAACCTGCGCGGCGCGCGCGGCTGCTCGGGAACCTGTGCCTTTTGCGCGACGCCCGCGCTGCCGCAGGGCCTTAGCAGCTGGGCAGGGCGCGCTATCCCTGAGCTGGCAGATGAGATCGCGGCGCTCACCGCTGAGGTGGCCACTCTGGGCGCAGACCCCGTCTTCAACTTTGTTGAGGACGACTTTGGTCCCCTTGCGCGCGTTGAAGAGCTTGACGCCGAGCTGCGCGTGCGGGGACTGCGTGTCGCGTACTCAATGCAGCTGCGCGGAGCCGCGCTCCTTGCAGAGCCGGATGTCGCCGCGCGTATGGCACGCCTGCATGAGGGCGGGCTGTGTCGCCTGTTCATCGGCGTGGAGTCAATGACACCAGCGACCTTGCGCGCCTGGCACAAGCCGCTTGACCCGGTAGCGCTGCTGGCGCTGCTGCGCCAGATCGAGCAAGCAGGGGTCCGTGTGCACATCGGCTACATCCTCTGGCACAAGGATAGCACGCCACAAAGCGTTCGCCACGAGGCCGCTGCTCTGCATGAACAGGGTTTCTTCTCGCTCAAATGCCTGTTCAATCGCATGGTATTGTTTCCCGGCAGCGCGCTGGCAGCCACAGCGGCAGCAGAGAGCGGACGCACTCAAAGCGGAGGAGCGGGAGTCTCCCGAACCACCTGGCAGGCACTTTCGCCTGCCTGTGAGGCTCTCTATGAAAAGCTCACTTCCTGGCTGCGACCGCTCTACCTGGTCTGGGTGCGGGCGGCGACCGATCTGCCTCTGGCGGCCTCACGGGCCTGGCTGAGCGGGGACGGGCATCAAGCCTCATGCCTTGATGAGGCGCTTTCAACGTGTGACCGCGTCGCGTATGCGGCGGTTGCAGACGGTGACTTCAGCACTGACGTCACGACGCTGGCTGCAAAACTGATGGAGGATCTCGATGAAGTTCATTGCCCCCGTACATAACGCCGCAGAGGTGGCACTGCTAGTGCAGGCGGGCGCCGATGAACTCTACTGTGGCTACCAGGATCCCGCTTGGCGCGAGCTCTATGGGAATCACGACAGCATCAGCCGCCGTCAGGGTGCGGCCAATGTCGATGACATGCGGGATTTCAAGCAGCTGATCGCTGAGGCGCGCCGTCTGGACGTACCGCTCTATCTCACTATGAACGGGCGCTACACGGAGCCCCAGCTTGACGCGCTGGCGCGTCTCTGCTTCCGCTTTGAAGAGCTCGGCGGGACCGGCCTTCAGATATTTGACCTGGGCCTGCTCGCGCGCCTGGCGGGGCACACGCAGCTGCGCCGCTGCCTCTCTCTGCTGGCCGTCGCCCAAAACGCTGCAACCTTGCAGGCCTATCAGGAGCTGGGGGTCGACCGGGTCGTGTTCCCGCGTTTTCTTAGACCCCCGCAGATCGCGGAGCTGCTCGACGCTGTGCCCGGGCTTGAGGGGGAGTTCATGGCGCTGTTTGACAAGTGCCGCTTTATCGACGGCTACTGCCGCTTCTATCACGGCAACGCTTACGAGGACGCCCCGAAAACTGAGCAATCAGCAGCAAATCCGGGCCTATGCGCAGGTTGTAGCAATTCTGTCCTGCCGCTGCCTGATCCAGAGGCTGACCAACAGATTGATGCGGTCTATAGTTTTGACACCAACTATCAAACGCACAGCTGCATCCAGCTTCTGGGAGCGCCGGTGAACAACTTTGCCTGTGCGGCTTGCGCACTTGGGGTGTTTGAATCGGCTGGAGCCCACTTCGCCAAGCTGGGCGGGCGCGGCACTCCGCTCAAGCAGCGCGTGTGCGGCTTGCTTTTCTTGCACACGGCTCAGCACTGCGCCAGCGACGAAGAACGCCAGGAATTCTATCACGCCACGTTTTCCGCTGACTGCCACTGCTATTACCCAACCTGCGGAGCGCCTGCATGAGCGGCGCGGATCGGATAGTCACGCCTGAGACGTGGCTGGAACTCACGTCGGGGGAACCGGCCGAGGCCTCTGCGCTTGATATCGATGCTCTGCGTACGCGCTTCGAAGCAGTTGAGCGCATCTACTGCGGCAGCGACACCTGCACCCGCGAGTTCGAGGCGGCAGTCGCTGCCTTCACGCAGCTTCAACAGCTCGGCAAGCCGCTGACGCTGGCGGTACCTCCGCTGCCCCAGCGGCTGTTCCCGCTTTTCGAGGACTTCCTGCGCTCTCTTGGCAAGGAGAGCGCTGAGAAGCGCCCCCCTTCCTCTTGCCAGTATAAGGGGCGAGATGGTGAGGCGATCCAACCGGTGCCAGATGCGCTGGAGATATGCGTCAACGATCTGGGGGCTTTCGCCTGCGCGGTCGCTCTTATTCGAGAAACCGGAACAGCTGACTTCTGCCAGGTGAGCATCGGGCGCTGGCTTGCCCGACAGGATACCGATCCCCAGCTCACGGCCTTCTGTGCTAAGCAGCAAAGCGAGTCTGACCACCCGCAACGCCTCGTCAGGATCAAGGGCAAAACGAAGCGCCTCAGGTATCGACCGCCAGGCCCGGCTTTGCAGTACCATTGGGGCACGCCTTCGGTTTTTGGCGCGTCAACCCTGAAGGTCTTCCGTGACCTTTTGGGCGGGGACGCAGCCGCTCGCCCGCTTCGGGTCGAGCTTGACCAACAGCCTGGCCTCACACCCGTCCCCGCTGGGGTGGCAGTCTCGCTTCATACGGAAGGCGCCCTGGTCAGCATGCTCCCCTGCGGCGACTGTGCCAACTGCCTTGCAGCAGCGCGCTTGCTTGGTCTTGATCGCAACACTACGCCCCTCTATCAACGCCGAAACGCGATCATCGCCGGATCTCCTCCCAAATATATGTGACCAAAATACTTATATTTAGAGAAACACCTTTTTGTTACTTTTTAGCACAACATCCCTGCGCGCAAATGCGCTACGATGGAAAGTGCGCTCGAAACAAAACCGAGCAAGTTCTCGCGAGAGGATTGTTTCGCCTAAGCCCCGAAGGACAATGCGATACGGGCTCTAGCCCTTGAGCGTTGGCCTGAGCGGCTTAGGCGGAACAAGACTCCGCGAGATTGACAACTGGATATTAGCGGATGGTTACCCACAGGTAGTAACAAGGAATCCGGTGCAAGACCGGAGCTGCAAACCACAACTGTAAATGCCGTCAAGCGGGCACAATGCCACTGTTGACTCTGTAGCGGAGCAATGGGAAGGCGCCCGCCGC
>Ga0123357_10000599_pt1 | contig 35660 bp, 27 predicted proteins | sample TergutEmb28metaG_FD_89873 | JGI IMG/M metagenome (GOLD analysis project Ga0123357, IMG submission 89873) | Embiratermes neotenicus P4 segment gut microbial communities from Petit-Saut dam, French Guiana - Emb289 P4 | ecosystem: Host-associated > Arthropoda: Insects > Digestive system > Gut ... | reverse complement strand
GGCACTTGTGAATACGGTGATGAACCTTCGGGTTCCATAAAGTGCGGGGAGTTTCTTGACTAGCTGCAGAACCAGTTAGCTTCTCAAGAAGGACTCTGCTCCATGGAGTAAGTAAGTAAGTAACAGAAGTGTTGTATCAGGTGCTTGGGAGATCATTCAAATGAATTTTTATGTAATCTGTAATTATATAGATGTTTTTAATGTGGGTGTATGGGGTACTGATTTTCTACGTGGTTTTGTATATTATTTTTGTGAATTACTTACGTTTTGTTGCGTTGGGTATATAGTTATCAGCACTTTAATTCCTTGTATAATTAACTTTGTTCATGCAGCATATGAATAATATCGTATAGTTTGAGTAGAGTTGATAATTAGATACTGATCTCTGTTCTTAACTGCTTCGTGTAGCGTGAATGCCGGAAGACTATTGAATGGAAAGAAGTATGGTAGGTGGGTGAAAGTTACGGTGGGTGCATGTGGTGAGTTGGGAGTGGGGGTATTAAGTTATGTTCCGATTTTTAAGATAGCGTCAAAGATTTTATTGGGGAAGATAGTTTGTCATTAAATTGATTGTCGGAAGAGTCTTCTGTGTGGATGTAAAATCGTTAAATTAGTATTTAACTGTCGGCCTTTTTTCTGATAGTTTAAAATTCGCATAGAGTTGTCTATGGATCCAAATGTGTGCATACGTTCACTTCAATGTGGAGAAAATTTAAATTGTTTATATAATAAAGTTGTGTTAGACTAAAATTATACTTCTATTCATCAAAGGTCATAAATTTGTTATTCACAATCACACATATTTATGTAAATACATGTTCTGGTAACAGAAGCCAACGAAGTAGTTTTTAACTTGGCTTGCAAACTGACAATTTAATGTACTTCCCCTTCCCGGAAAATAAACCACTCCCTTCACTGTCTTTCGCCATAATAAATATGGGTACATTTCTAACATGATAGCTGCACAAGCCAATTATTCATACCTGTATTGTATCATGCTGCGCCTGCTACATCCTACTCAAAGAATCTAAAAAGGTAAAAAGGTGAAGTTTTCCCGTTACAGGCCGGGTGTGGCCCAGAGGGTGGGTAGAGGTATAGCTGTACTCATCCATGAATGCGGCACTAGAAGGGGGTGAGTGGTCAGCAGCACGCCCCGGCCGCACTTTATCCCCGGGAAGGACCCGGTACCCATTTTACAGGAGGCTGGGTGGGCCTGGACGGACGAAAAATCTCGTCCCCACCGGCATCGATTCCGGGCCGTCCGGCCCGTAGTCAGTCGCTATACCGACTGAGCTACCCGGCCCAAGCTTAAAGAATCTAAGGACCGTAAATTCCTATTCCAAGAATACATATAAATATTTGAAAACCATATGAATAAAAACAAACCTCTTTCTTTCTCTTCTTGCATTTTCTTTCTTGCCTGTTTTTCTTTATTTTTTGATGGGGGGGCGAAAGGTGTGTATAAATCGGTGTCTTAATGCAACGCTGTATGTAGAAATCGTGCAATGAAATGTTGACTAAGTACGTCCAAGCTGACAGAAATGCAGCACTCAACTGGTCTTCGTGATTGTTTTGGGTCATTTTGACTGGGACTGACGGCATTCCATCTGGTCATTGCAAATAAATGGTCTTTGTTTGTGTGAACTCACGCTTGCATTGTCAATTTTTAACCAACTTACGAATATTTTCATCGTAGAGTCATACAAATGTTAAAAAAATGCGTATCTTGCACCAAGCCTAATGGCCCAACTGCCAGTCGACCTTCCCTCTACCCCATGCTTATTCCATTCTACCGTCTTAGCTCCAACTCATTACCCATCATGTTGTTTCTACCAGCTGTAACAACAAGTTATTGTCAGGTAAAATGCGGAAAATAGAGCACTTATTGTGGTAAGTCCATCACAAAGAGCTTGTCTCAAGTTCTAACGGGCCCACCACAGTTAAGTTCTCCGTTTCCCCCATTCCACTCTAAAACTGGGACAGCTCCAGTCTCCGAAATGTTTTTCTTTGGACTGAGACGCTGGACAACTTCCACGTTATCAGCCACGAACATTACCATATTACAGTATCATCAGAATTATTTACATCTAAATACACTATTCCACTCACCTGCCACACATCGAACAAGAACGACCGTGAAAGTACCAAGAAACAATGTGCTCCAACCGCTCTCCATCTTGAACACCTCAACAACGTGTCTGGACCATATATACCTCCAGTTTATAACTTGGAGTTTAGGGATCAGGACTTTCGAGAACCAACCGCGTTAAGCTACACAGCGGATCTGCCCATGCACACACCACCAAATCACAGCAACGATTCGAATGCCTTACCCAAGTTCTGCAGCAGCCACTCCATCGCTCTTATCAGTGGCCACTGCGCCGCTGACATGCTCAGAAGAGTGCATGATCGCGTCCTCATCCTTTGTTTTTTTGGCTCGTTCGGAAAATTGCAAAAAAAGCGACTATTAAGTTCGTCATATTTCTCTGTATGTCCGTCCACATGGAACAACTCGGCTTCCACTGGACGGATTTTCATTAAGTTTGATATTCTAGGATTTTTCGAAAATCTGTCAAGAAAATTGAAGTTTCATTAAAATCTGACAATAATACGCTAACTTTACAAAAGCTATCGAGGACAAAAACACAGATTTTATGTTCCATTAATTTTTTTCCGAAAATCGTGGCGTTTATGTTAATGTGGAAAAATACGGTACAGCCAGACAGAACACAAATGATAATAAAACACAAAGCAGGGAAGACTGGATTTGCATGCCGGATACAGACACGTATTTCTAATATTTAATAATTACCGCTGTTATACGCTAACAAAGGTTACGCGAAAGTGCCTCAATGTTACGTTACACGTCTACTCCTTTTCTTATTAAACTTTGTGAGGATAAAGAACACCTACCGTAAGGCAGAAATACTAGAAAGGACGGAAAGAAAATCGAAAGGAGAAATTTGTATCTACCACATAATCACTGATTTTTCGCTTACATGTCCAACCTTCGCAATCTGGATCGAGCATCCCCAAGGTGCGGTTGATTATGTTTACTTCTACCCCCAACCCATACGTGCATGAGAGCTATCCAGTGACGTTCTGGTTTTTTAATTCAGCACTGCAACACATTTAGGCTATCTACATCAGGCATCATCAGGTAGGGATCGGTTACCAAAAAGGATAACAAAGGGAGAGGCCACTCCTAACAACGAATGGTGTAAAACTGTTATAAAGTAGTGGCAACTCTCATTCCGCAAACGGAATAATAACCTTAAAGATCATTTCAGAAACTTCTTGGGTATAATCCAATGCATCGGATTAAACATAAAACTGTAATGTTAAAAAAAATAAATAAATTAAATAGGGTAAAAAAGATAACAAAATAAGTAGCGGTAAAAGCCTTAGCAGTCTATGAATGCCAATGCAGTATCAAGCGTAGTATATACAATTAATACGAATTACCGCTTCTTGGCTTATAAATAGTGTTGGACAAATGTTTAGTAGTAGTCTTCCTTGTTCTTGAGCCCCTTGTGTTCTTAGGTACCAGGCTGTTGATAAGCCCTTAACCCGACCAGGAAGGAAACAAGCTGCTCCTGTCAAAAGTGTGATGGGCAGAGGAATGGATTGATTTGGCTAGGGTAAGGACAGGTGGTGGACTCTTGTGAATGTGGTAATGAACCTCCAAGTTCCATAAAAGGCAGGGAATGTAGCTTGTTTCCGTCGTGATCGGGCTAAGGACTTATCAGCACCCCTGTAACGGGGAATGGCCTTCGGGACTCGTTTCAGTGTACAGAAAGCAGTTTGTATGGTCCAATGTTGTCAAGCAAGATGGGTTAACTGTAATACAACGGTATGAGACTACCGTCATCACTGATAGTAAAAATCTAATTTTGTCACGAATTAGGTGCTGTTTATAAATACAAAATTCTTGTATATTTTGGTTAATTAACTTTTTAAGTCTATCTATCTAACGATGAGCTTCAGAACACGAGGAGTTCATGAACAAGCAAGACAACTACTGACGCGATAATTCATATCAATGTACACACTATGCTTGATACTGCATTGACGTACACAGACTGCTAAGGCTTTTTTCCACTATTCATTTTATCATCTCTTACCTTATTTTATTTTACTTTACATCGCAGTTTTATGTTCAGTCCGATAAACTTGAATATACACAAGAAGTTCCTAATACGATCTCTAATGTTATTATTCCCTTTTTCGGAACAATATTTATTACTGTTTTATAACAATTTTACAGTACTGTTTATTAGGAAAGGACTCTCCATTTTTTACTCTTTGTGTGAACCGATGCCTACCCGATGATGGCTGATGTAGACAGCCGAAACACGTAGCCGTGCAGAATAAAAAAAACAATACATTAGATCTGCATGGTTTTGTTTGTCGGTTAATACAATACTTTAATGAGAAGCAATACACAACGGGACGACGTCGACTCGAAAAATCCAGTGATACAACGTTCTTCGTTTTTAAAGACGAAAACATAAATATACAAGACGTGTCAGCAAAAAGACACAGCGGTATGCACTTTCGATAAAGAAAGTCCCACAATATCGACGTTTGAAATTCACGAGTGGATATATAACCATCTACTATTGGACGAGAATGAAGTCACGAAAATCGAGATAGATGGAACTGAAAGGCAAGTGTGTGCAAAGTTTGTACAGGCACATACGTTAACGGCATTACTCGACCGCACACAAGGTACAGCGATATAAAAAAAACACGGAACAGGTGAGATACCTAGGGTCAGTCTTAGCACCGTCCCCTTGGGCAGGAGGATGGTCCGGGTAGCTAATTTACCGCCCAAAATGCCTGCCTCCCATGGCACCCCCTGCATAACTGCAATCTCAAAGACACTGGAATTCTTGAGGAACAGCTTAAGGAAATGACTATAATACGCCCCAACAAATTGGGGAATAGGAGGGAACCTACAACAGGCGCGTGTATGCCACATTGAAGGTCCTCGCGGGCAAGAAACCCGTGTGTAGAAGCGTGAGGACCATAGACGTATTCCCGTCGATCAATCTGCACTTAGTGTGGAGGAACTTGTCCCAGGCATTCTTGGCGTATGCGGTACTCTCCGTGTGGTATGTGGTGTTCCACGGCCTCGTGCCCACGACTGTAAGGCTGCATAGCATTCATCTCATAGCACCTGACGCCTGTGGAGAAACGTATAAACTGATTCACCGGCTAACGGAGCGTGGGGCCAGCGTGAACATCTAGACATGGATCAGCGCTAGGATAGCTATGATTCATCGCAAAACACCTCGACAGATCTCGCGGGAGTTGCTCCTTTGTCCTGCCTTCAAAATTCGGCCGTGCCCAAAACATCAAGCAAATCTGCGGTACTTAGCGCATATGGTGTTCTATGTGGTAAAAAGATGTAGATTATTAACTGCACTTGACTATGTGGACTTTATGCGCCGCAAACGGTGGACAGTTTACCAGTGCCGAACACCACTGAAGAATATTATTCGGGTGATCGAATCAAGAAGAATGAAATATACGAAGTATGTAGCACGTGGGGGGGGAGGGGAGCAGAGGTGCATACAGGGTTTTTGTGGGGAAACCTGATGGAAAGAAACCACTCGGAAGACCAAGGCAAGTCGGAACGTTTTGCCTCTGTCGAAATCAAACCCCAGATCGTCCAGTCCGTAGCCTAGTCACTATACTGAGCTATCCCAGGTCCTAATTTTAGGAACGTGGACCCGTTAAAAGAGACTGTCTGCAACATTGGAGTTCATTTCGGTACCATATACGAATACCAATGGACTGAGATATCAATTTCCAAGTGTTCTAAAATAGTATATTTCAGAATAAAGCTAACTAAAATCATATAATTGTTAACAAAGTTACTACAAATTTTTCAGCCCCTGTTCTACATTCAGTCTCCAGGCGACGTAACAATACAGCCATTACCGTCTAAAATGATAATTCTATGAAACTAGTAACTACAGTTGAGGTTTTACAGTGATGCTGGAAGCGATTCAGAATTTCTGGGATGTTGCGCTGTGGCGAGTGAAGACAATCGGGGGTTGGGGAGGGTTTTGGCGCCCCCGGCACACAATATACTCGTATTACTTCCGGTTGCGGGAATACTTCACGAGGCAAGATAATAACTGTCAACAGAATCAGAAGGAAATCCTAGAGTAAAATACAATAGCTTAGTAAGAAATTGACTCCCATGCTGTATACACGCCAGAAAGTATTATTATCGCAGATGATGGGTACAGAATTTACTGGCGCCGATGACATCTGATAAACAGAGCACAACATAGTATCACATTAGTTGACGAAACACACACGGGATTATACAGTGTCACACGAGGAAAACCCATTTGCCAGCTGGGTAACAGTCAGTTGTATATTTACCCATAGCAAATAAATATTGTCCTACAGGGCGGACAATCCCTCGGGACTCGATTCCGTATATTCTGAACTACTCACAACGTCGTCAAATGAACAATAAATATCATTATGCACTTTTCACAGTTAAGTCCTCTGAATTCCTACGAGCTCCTTGTTTCTCCAGCAGCCTTTTGTTCCTCTTAAACTTCTGTGTCCCCTCGATCGACAATTTTATGTAAAAACAAGAGTAATACACCTTTCATTACAAAGAGACCTATGACCTACACTTCACCTAGCCACATAATAATATCAGCATAAGCAGAACACCAACAAAACAAAAAGCAATCAATGGTCGGCTTGTCCATGAACTGCTACAGGACTAAAATTATGAAACCCAGTACTACAGGTTTGTGTGAGATCTGAAATTTGTGGTCTTCTGGGGAGTGACGCTTGCAGTGTGGTGGATATACAAACTACCCCGCTACACGGCAATACATCCAATTCTTGATAACGCTCAAAAACTCCTAGCTATGGTAACCCAAAACAGTGAAATTCACCAACTTTGAAATTTGAACACAACATAATTAATGTCTTTCAAAATTCGGAGCAAATACGCTCAAGCCAGAATCCTTGTGTATTTGGAAAGTACCCGGTTCAAATATTTACAGCAACACCGCCAGCCCTGTGCTTAGCATTCACATACATTTCTGTCACTTCCAAGTGAAAAGAATCTGTCGGCAAGTCTTACGGCCTCCATTCCTCAAGCAAAATTTTGCATGTTTTCTGATAACAAGTCATGACTTAAGCCCACACCTGTAAATGTAGTCCCACCTATGTTTACTTTTTGACAAACTATGTTGCTCGAATCTGAAGTCTGCTAGCTGATACTCTGGACTTTACCCATGACCTCGGAAGAACTAATGGCAAATATTAACTGCACAAAGCAGTGTTACAGGGCTCGTCTAAGCACATGTCAACTAATCCTACCATGTAGGTTTCTTGATCCTACAAATTCAATTTGAATGTATAATACTGGGTAAAACTTCAGATGGTGAAAAAAAGAACGCTTCAAGTGAAGGTCAAGTCTGTCTGTATGTCTGATATCCAGTATCGGTACCTAAACCGCCACAAAGATTTATTTTTTTATTAATATTATTTTATTTCAGTATGGGATGCCTTCACTAAACTGGGTCGGATAGAGTACGTCCTATGAAATCTGTTTACTTCTACAGCATGGTACAAATACTTTCTAGTCTCGTTTCTAACCTGCTTTTTAGGAATGACTCTGCTCCATGGGGTTAAGTTTCTGGCCTGTGCTATTCCTGGTAGAGCACAACAGTGTTGAAATTGATTTGCTTTAACCATTCTAAGAACAGTGGTTTATACATGCACAACCTGCCACAGAGTGCAACTATATATTTCGTATGATCCTCGAAATAGAGAGTGATTATTTCCCTAAACATCATCAAACAGCTGATCTCTGTAATGGACACACAGTGCTTTTACTGTGCGGTAGGAATTAAATTTTTGAAGATTATTTTGAATAATTTGATGCCTCAGACATATTCATGATCACTCGCGGACATTTTCTGAAAACCGCACATATTTACTACACTATAGTTCAAGAAACATGTCGTTTCTGTTTCAGAATGACTGCAGTGCATATTACATCAAAGGAATGACCGCGCTCTCATTCAGTCACAGACACACAGAGCGATGCTATTTGAACTGACGAGAACTGTACCGGAGGCTACTCCACCACTATGGTTCAAGGGCTGGCGAATTCAGCATACATCTGATCGTGGGTCTCAAATCGAACTTGTGTTATCGGAATTTGGAACCCTCAGATTCAGTAATGTGATATTTCTGAACGACTCGCGTACACAGACCTTCCTAACAGGCAAACACTCACTTAGTTCGATCTGCTAGAGAACCCGTTCATTATCGTTTTCACAAAAGTCCGCCACTATTTCCTCATTCTTATCCACAGCCATACCCACCCCAATACCGTCCTCAAAAATAAAGTGTACCCTATAACCTGCCATGAAGGCAGAGGGAGAGTTAGAGGTATAGCTCTAATCTTTCTTTAACCTCGGCGCTAGAGAGACGTAGGAATTAACGCCACGCTTCGGCCGCTTTACTCCCAGGAACGAGCCGGTACCAATTTGGTGGGCCCCATGGACGGTCTGGACGGGTACCGAAAATCTCGCCCCTGGTGCGATTCGATACCCGGACCATCCAGCCGGCAGCGACTTGTCACACCGACTACGCTATCCTGGCCCACCAAATAACCTTTTGAGGATAAATTTTAATATTATCCTCCCACCTCTGCCTATGCCTCCAGAGGTAATTCTTCGCTTCAGGTTCTCAAACAAACCCTTAACAATTCTCTCACCAATAGTACGCGTGCTTACCTCTCACCTACTCTGCGCATGCTACGCATCCTCCAATTCAATCGTCCTTGATTTGTTTTACATAGCAAATGCTCCCCGTAGCAATTATTAACAAAACCTGATCAAAGGAGTATGTCTCACAGTGGTGCTGCTGAGGATTCACGTCTCCTGGGAAGTGGCACAGTGCCACCGCGTGAATGCTTTCCGATGTTTCAAATAACTGATATGCCTTGAAGATGAATGCTACAGAACTTTCGAAACGACGGGGAGCACTCCTAGCGACACAGCGTCACATCCCAGACGACATGATGTCTAAATTTTATAGGTTTTGCTAGCCTCATAACACGGACACAAGTTCCGAAGAGAAGTCATTCTTTCCATCTTGCATAGGAACTTCGATATTTTCTTTTCTTCTGCAAACTGTTGCAGGAACGCTACCCCGCTAAGGTCCCACTACGTGTTACATAAACAGAATGTTCTACCTCATAAACTTTCCGTTACGTACCTCGCCAGTCTGTTTTTCTTTGCTATCTTTAATAACAACAGGGCTTGTTTTCGTTTCCGATAACGATTTAACCCCAAGGTCACGTCTGCTCACAACTACCTCTCTCTTGCTAAGATTTTCCTTGGTGTACAGTATGGCATATTGCCTTATCGTCAAGTTAAATGTACTGAAGTGATAAGACGCAGACAGGACGAAGTCTCCATTATAAGTGGCTGAGCCCGTTATACCAATCAAATGGACGAAATTACTTCCTTTCTCTATCAAAAAGTAGAAAACCTGTAAATTTTCTTTATGGAAGTTATTACTTTGTGTGACAAACAATTTTCATAGTTCTTTCGCTGAAAGGCAACGTCAGGGAAGATATCGCCGTTAACCTTGTCGCTTGAAGTGTGTGTATGTGTGTGAGAGACACAGAAGGCAATGCAGTGTGTTCTCCACAGCGCCCATTTAGATGTAAGAAAGCGGCGATAACAGCAGCTAACCTTCTTGTTGAAGGTGTATCAAGCGAGAGGGAAAGAAAGAATAAAGAAGGTAAAAGTTCACTCTATAACCTGCCACAAAAGCACATGCGGAGAATAAAGGTACAGCTGAGCTCTTTCTTTAAGCTAGGTGTCAGGTGGAGGAGGGTGGTCAACGCCACATTCCGGCCGCTTTATCCCCGGGCATGGCCCAATACCCATTTTACAGAAGGCCGGGTGATCCCCAGGGCCGGTCTGTACTTTACGGAAAATCTCGTCCCCCACCGGGAATCGATCCCCAGGACCGTCCAGCCCGTAGCGAGTCGCTATACTGACTACGTTACGTCGGCCCACGAGACAAAAAAATAATACTGCAGCGGAAGATACGGCTAGTGCAGCGGGAATGTTGTCGCGTGCAATGGTATTGACAGAGCGCTGAAAGACTTTATTATCTTCAAACCTGCTTTCGTAATGAGGAAGCCGGTCTTTCTTGTGGGCTGTTGCGCTGTGTGGGTGGGTAATTTCTTCCCGATATTTCGAAAGAAAGTACGGTCTTAATCTTCAGGGTTAAGAATTTGCCAAGATAGTACATTTCTTCAAAACGCGGAAAACAAATTACCCTATCACACAGCGAAACAACCCACACGACCTGCTTCTCGACAATTATGCAGGGGAGACCTGCCATTACTGTTTTTGTACTATTATGTACATATTTCGGATTATTTTATCTTCTACATTCATTATTGGATTTTGTTGATGCAAGATTGCTCTTTTCTGATCTAATTAAACGATAGTATTGTCATAATATATGGATGAAAATCTCTACAAACACTTAACAATATAACCTAGAATAGGTAAAGGCAAAAAAGGAATACTGTTCAGAATTATATGTTGGTATTCAAAATTCTAAAGATGTTTTCACAGCACGATTTAGTTACTGAAAAATTTACTTTAGTCAACAGAAGAGTGGAATTTAATTTCAAATGGTCAAAATATATCAGGTAAGTTTTTAGATTTGATGTCTCTCTTTTGCAGATAATAGCTGTTGTGATGACATTTACATTTTAGTTGTTGTTGTTGTTGTTATTAGGGGGAAAGGAGGGTTAAAAGAAGGAATTTTCTACCCCTCTGCTATGCCTAACCTCTGGATCAGAATTCGTCATGGAGATGCAGACCAATTAAGAAGTAAAATGGTAATTTTCTTGAACATCAATTTAATGAAATAAGCTTATTGGGATTCCTTCTTTCCTCTATTCCAGTGGTTCTCAACCATCTGATTTACAAAGTGATAAAGTAAGAACAGGGTTTGTGAGGACCTCAACTCCATGTTACACAGTGTACATTGTTAACACCCAAAGTACTAGTTGTAAATAATGTGTAGTATTTTTTCCTTAAGATGTATAGATAATTTCTTGCATGAGGACACAAAAGTATGTAGGATTTCAAAGTTCTTTTCTCCTGTATTACAGCAGTATCAAAGGCAGGATGCAAGTGAAGCAATCAATTGAAAAGAATCCAGAAGAACACAATCATGGTCCTAGTCAGGGCACTATAACATTTCCCTGAACTTCACTCATTAAAATCTTGATCAGGGTACCCAGCATCCCACCACACATTTGAAGGGGTCCCTTTCAAATAAAAATCGCAACCATTAGCAATGCACCATCCTGCTTCACCAGTATCTAAAAGAGAAGAGCTTATATACAGATATAATGAAGAACAGCCACCATTCTACCCAGACACCAAACAGACCAGACTGTGAAAGATGCTGGGAAATTCAGGAATTTCACATTTTTATTTGATGTTGTGGGCTTCAGAATTACATGATACACAATACCATCTTCACAACCAATGCTGTACAATACACTCTCTGTATCAAAATTAATGTATATCAGCATTTATTGAGGGGATACATAAACAGGGAATTGTATGCGGTATTACCTGTGGAGCACATTGAAGGGTAAAGTTTATGACAAGCCTTGCACTGAAAACAATCTGAAGAGAGGGAAGCATTCAGGATACAGTGTGCCAACCTCAACAAACAGTGAACATGTTTGCTGCATGTGACGCATGTCTGCAAGCTGCAGAAAAACATTTTCAGCACCTTCTTCAAACACGGTGGGTAAAAGCCTAATATTAACTGTAATACATTTAACTAAAACATATGAACCCTGATTCACAGCAAACTGGGATCACTACACTGACTTTCATCAAATAAAATGGTCTAAATCAGGGGTGTCCAAAATGTTTATGACAATATGCCACACCCATTATTGTGGGCTGGCTTGTCATCACCAAAAAAAATTGGTCTAAATCAGGGGTGTCCAAACTGTTTATGACAATATGTCACACCCATTATTGTGGGCTGGCTTGTCATCACACAAAATGGTCATGGCTGTCCAAACTTTTATGGCAAAGGGCCACGCCTGTAATTGTGAGCTGGTTTGGGGCCACTTGCAGAAAATAGTGATATAATTAACCACTTAAATTACTGTGTAATTTGTATAGTATATACTTACATACTTACTTACTTAGTCACTCTTATCTACTCCGTGGAGCAGAGTCCTTCTTGAGAAGCTAACCGGCCTTCAGCTAGTCAAGAATTTCCCCACATTTTATGGAACCTGAAGGTTCATTACCACATTCACAAGTGCCCACCACCTGTTCCTATCTTGAACCACCTTGATCCAGTCCATACACCCACATCCCTCTACCTGAAGATCCATTTTCATATTTTCCTCCCATCTATGCCTGGGTCTCCCAAGTGGTCTCTTTCCCTCAGGTTTCCCCACCAAAACCCTATATGCGCTTCTCCTCTCTCCCTTACGCACTACACGCCTCATCATTCTCATTCTTCTCAATTTTATCACCTGAACAATACTGGAAGAGGAGTACAGATTATTAAGCTCCTCATTATGTAGTTTTCTCCACTCTTCTCTTACCTCATCCCTCTTAGGGCCAAATATTCTCCTCAACACCCTATTCTCAAACATCCTCAGCCTACATTCCTCTCTCAATGTCAGCAACTAAGCTTCACACCCATATAAAACAACAGGCAAAATTATAGTTCTGTGCCGCAATCTTTGAATTTTTGAATACACATTATATACTGTACATAATTTACAAATGTGGCCATGGGTCACATGATACAACTTGGCAGGCCAAAAGTTGGAGACCCATGGTCTATGTGTAACATGATCAGACAGACAAAATAATTTCACTGCAAAAGCAACATTTATTGTGAGATGGGTAATGCGCTACAGTAGAGTGCAATGCTTCCATTAGTGTTGTGTGTTGTACTACATACTAGAACAGATCTGGCCCACATGTGTGTAGACATGGAAGGTTGAATAAAAAGCACACCAATAATACGAGTATTAATATTACCACAAACTTCAAAACAACCCCAGTGGTAGTTAAAACTAGAGATCATAAAACACTCATTGCTAATGCTTACCAAAACTGATGGGACACACTAACAGTACTAACAACACCATTTGTAAGTCACAAGATATGCATATGACTCACTTGTTAACCTTCCATTATTTTAATTAACTTATTTTAAATTTCAGGGCACATTATACTTGCATGCACAAAATATTATTTATACAATTAATTAACAAAAAATAAAAAAAAAACTGAATTGTAACTGAATCCATACACAGTCATTTTAGTATAACATATTCATGTCTGCAATGCCAAGTACACAAGTTGTGGCCTACTAATAACCAACTAGGTAAAAAATGTTGCTATGTAATTCCAGATGATAAAGGCTGAAATCAAGTCATACATGTATGATACAGAGTGGTTCTGAAAATGGTCTTGAATATCATATACCGATAATATTGGGAAAGCAGTGTACCAAACACCAGCAAATGTTGCATCATACAATGTAAGTAACGTCGGAAGTCAAACATGACTTCTGGAAGGGACACCTAGGTATTTGATTTTAATTTCACACTGGTAAAATTAACTGACAAATTAAGGAAAAGTAATTTACCTGCATTCTGAAAATATTTTGACTCATTAAATACAATAAACTTTGGGACATAATAACACTCAATAGCAGCTTCCCTCAGCATTTAATAATTCCATAACAGAAAAAACAAAAAAAGCAAGAATACTAAACCAGTTACTATAAACCATTATTATTGAAAGGACAGTTCCTGTTAGTGTATACAGATTATGTCTTAAGAAAATGAAATAACAACCAATAAGTGTCATAAATATGGCACTAAAAAGGGCACCATGACTCTAACAGAAGGTCAGGTCACTGTAGCAGCCAATGCATTTGACCTACAGAAAGGTACATACGTGTATGTTATGCAAGTTAGACTAAACACCTAAACAATATAACACAAAAAAAGCCACTGACAAACAGATGTCCATGCACTTGAAAGAAAAGATAGAAAAACAGTTAATATTACATACCCAAAAAATGATTGCACAAATATTAAATATTAATTACAGTGAAATTCTTATTTAATACCACTGTGGCAGAATAGACTTTTTGTACTAAATTCATGTTTCCACAAATGGGTGTAATGCAGAATTACATAAGGCAACCACAAGGTGTTTTCTTTCTTACCCGACCAATAAACACCAGCCTGTACTCTAGTGAGCTTTCATAAAACTTTCTAGAGGTTACCATCACTGCAATTGTTTGTCTAGCTCCTGTCATTGACTGTTAAACCCCCCACACATGTGGCATACAACGCAACACTGGCACAGCATCAGGCGGAATGTTGTGCCAGGGCTTACCGGTCAAGCAGGGGTGGGAAAACCTTATATCAGGACTGGCAAACGTTTTTGAGGATGCGTGCCCAAATTGTCTACAACTTTGAGGAGATACTGTCGCGTGTCCATGGGAATTCTGAAGAGCAAAATAAGTTCTTCAAGTCTGCCATAATTATTATTTATTATTGTATTATTATTATTATTAATGCATATTGTAATTCTATAATTAACGCACAGTATAATTATTATATTTCTAATAAAGGCCTCCTCGAGGCATGCAATAGGGAAAAAAATGTTAAAGTAACTGTGGCTCCAGCTACTTCCTGTTTGAAAAGAAGACTGTATAACATTTTGTCCAATGCCATGTGTTTACCCAGTCATCACCAGGCTGGTACCCCAATGATAAACATCTAGTCAGCACTTCACAATGCTCTCGATTTGTGTAAAAATAATTCACTCGCAGTATTATTTGGTAGGAACAATAATTCATGTACAGTCTCTATGCAGTCAGATATAAATGTATACACACAGATACTTCATAATAGGTGCATGGCTGGCAAAAAGAATAAAAAAAATTATGACAGCAGTGAATGCTGCGTACCAAGGAAATCTTTCTGCATGCCATTTTTCGCACATGTGCCACAGGCTTGCCAGCCCTGCCTTATATCTTCTTTTGTAACTTCCTGGTTATGTGATTGTGATAAATCAGTTCCTCTGCACAAACAGTGAATAGTAATCAATAGTAATCAATAATATACAATAGTATTCAATAATATAACTCCACCATAGCTGGTCACAAACCCGGTTGGGAGAGGAGGGTCAGTGGCTGATAAATGAGCTTAAGCTGGGGCAGAGATGTCAAGCAGGTACTACTATTAACACTGCTCTGGTACCATGAAAAAAGTTACATTAACAATGCCATGGGGTGAATATGACCCCATTGTAAAACAGAATATAAACACAGTTAATTACAGTGTTCTTTTCCTCCAAATAATATTTCACAACACAGGTTTGTACTCAGATATCGACAAATAGGCACGACTATGTCTTAGGAACTTTCGAATATATAGAAGCATATAGAGAAATATACAGAAAATGTATTACAAAATGCATACAATAATCCACAACACTTCATGTGTGATTTTCTGATTATTTTACATATAGTATCATTATCTGTATTACAAAATGCATACAATAATCCACAACACTTCATGTGTGATTTTCTGATTATTTTACATATAGTATCATTATCTGTAGGTCTAACTTTTACTCCTGGCATTGGTTGCACAAATTTTTGCTGTGCTCTTCGCACACAAAGTTATTGCACTCATTACAGTGAATTTGGTTTTCTTGTCCTTTGATCTGGGATAAATGTAGCATCTCTTGCACTGTGCTGAATGACGTTGGGTGGTGCTTGGAGCTGGTGAGGGTGCCAGTAAAATGCCGCAACTGTGAATGACCTGTTTCACATCTTGCGGTGTTTGCTGCACTTCGAATCTCTGACATGCATGTGGAATGATCAAAGCAAGGGCCAATTCCTGCAAGAATTTTTGTCGCTTCTATTTCTTATGTTCTCCAAAGTTGGGCACATTGTCAGTGGTAATGTTTCTGCTTGTTCCCAAAATTGACGGAACCAAATCCAGAACAGCTTGGGTTGGGACTGGCAATCCCGGTGCATGAGTGCCAGCTCTCGTGTAAATTTTGGAAGAAACAAAGTAGAAGGTTTTGCTGTCAGCCAGAACATATACCTTGATGCCATGTTTACTTGATTTATGTGGTATGTATTGCTTGAAACTACACACTCCTCTGAATCCATGGAGAGATTCATCAACTGTGCAACGAGTTCCTGGAGTGTAGTTTGTTTCACAAGCTATGACAAATTTGTCGTATATGTTGCAAATGGATCCCAACTTGTCATTAACTCTTCGCTGGGCCCTCTTGGTTGAATCATCAAAGCATAAGCAATACACAAGAAACAAAAAACACTTCTGACTCATCGCTGCTATGCAAATTGGCTTGCCAGTACCATCTTTCTCCCAAATGCTTGCAGTACTTTCTTTGGAGCTCTTTGTAGCGCCCAAGAACAGCAGGATGCGTATGAGTGCGTGAATTTCTGTCACGCTTGTATTGTACAGAAATCCAGGTTTGCTTGTGTAACTGGTTTTCACGTTTAAATAGCTTTCTACATGATGTTCTGGGGTGTGCACCCATCATAATTCTAATTATTTTCTTCTGTAAAACGAATAGCTTCCTACTGTACGAGGAATTTCCCCAGAGAATTATTCTATAACTCACAATAGAGTGAAAATAAGCAAAGTAAATCTATCTCAGAGTATCATTATTGCAGGTATGATACATTTGTCTAAACATATAACATGCTACACTTAGTTTCGGGATTATTTGATCAATGTGGTTCCTCCAATTAAGATGATTATCAATTTGTATACCAAGAAATTTTTAATTTACAGCTTCTTCTATACACTTATCCTTATAACTAATGGTCAGTGCACAATGTGGTTAATTTATTTTTACAAATTTAATTACATTTGTTTTTTCCAAGTTCAAAACTAACTTGTTAGCTGAAAACCATTCAATCATGCGTATTAATACTTGGTTTGCTGATGTAGAGAAATCTATAAAATTGCCATTAGAAATTATAACACTAGTGTCCATCAGCAAATAGTATTGGTTATGCAAGGGAATTTATTTGTAATGGAAGGTCATTTATATAAACCAAAAATAGTAGGGGTCCTAGAACAGAACCCTGGGGGACTCTGTGCTTCAATATTCCCCAGTCTAATGCTAAATTATGAGATGAATTGGGAGATTTTATTTCTACCTACTGTTTTCTATTTGTTAGATAGGACCTGAACCAATCTATAGTTATTTCTTGGAGATCATAAAAATGCAACTTAGCAGAATTTCATGATTTACACAGTCAAAAGCTATTGATAAGTCACAGAATATTCCTCCAACATATAACTTTTGGTTTAGAGATTTAAGTACACTGTCAGTTAGCCTAAATGCAGCATCCTCAGTAGACTTACCTTTCCTAAAAGTGTACTGTTCTGGGGTTAGTATATAGTTAGTCTATAAAAACTGACTTAACCTACTGAACATTGCTTTCTCAAATACTTTAGCAAAGGTTGGTAACAGTGAAATGGGCCTGTAATTTGAAATGTCAATTTGTCTCTTTTCTTGTACAGTGGTTTTATTACTGCCATTTTTAGACGATCAGGAAAAATACCTGTGTGTAATGAATAATTATAGATATAGCTTAATGGACTACTGATTAATGAAGCACATGATTTTATAATTTTACTTGTTATTTCCTCATAACCTGAGGAGCTTTTTGTTTTGAGAGAGCTTATTATAACCTTTATTTCTGCTTCAGTAACTGGAATTATGTTTATGGTAGGGAAGTTTCCAGGAAATGAATCTTTTAAAAATGAAATAGCATCCTTCTTTTCAGATTTGTATCTGTTTAATTTTTCTGAAGTTGTTAGAAGTGTCCATATGAAAACACTCACAGAATTACCACACTGGATTAAGGGCCACTTTTACTTACCCCATTACGGCTTTCACTGATCTTTATGCTGCTGCTCGCACAGGCTGCAGTATCGAGACTCCTTACATACTGCCTTACAAAGAGCACTAAACGCTTCAAAACAGTTAAACAGAAAACACATAAAACATTATTTCAGGCGACAGAAATTGTCATGAAATATGTGATGGCCACACGTATCTTTTTTTCACTAAATCCATCAACAAACAGATTATAAGAAAATACAGTACATGGGAGATAATGAGTACAATATGATACGTGACAAACACTCTGATCTCGTGTCTCTGACTTATAAGTATTTACACACAATCATTTTTAGACTACACTGTAGGTTGACTAGTCAAGCATCATTTTCTGTATGTCTTTTTTTATATTCAATATGATTACATCTTCAATAAGAAGCAAAAACACTTATCCACCATGTGTACAACACAAATTTCTGTAAACTGAAATATTTCTCTATATCATACACAAGCAAGACACAAACAGCCACAGACCTGCAAAGCAAACCATCTTGACATCTGTCCCACGTTCATGACCATGGATGACAGTTTTTTACTGATGTGTGTTCTTGATGATTCTTACTCCATGTAACCAACCAACCAACCAAACCACCCCAACAGCTAGCTGAGGGCGGTGATTTGTGCAAGAGCACAAGTGGATGTCCCTCGGTCTGTGCAGCCATTCCTGTGTTTACAGCATCACTGGTCACAATAACAGACACCTTAAACCATAACTGGGATTGTGCTTATGATAATGATTTCCTGTCGCGGTTGAAGACCCTGACGTCGGCAAACTGCAAACGTTTAGAGGAATAAGAACCAACAGGATGCACTATTTTACTCTCAATTTATTTCAATAATTAACCTCTACATGTTTCAAGCAGGTTTACTGCACATCATCAGGAGGTACTTTTCTGTATATACAGCAATTGGTATGTATCATGCTGAAAATAATAGAATTGTGTAAAATTACTTAAATATATACACACACTGTCATTAAAAGTATTAAAAAATTGTTATCAGTAAAATTTCAGATTATAACACAATGTTTTATACTTTTAATGACACTGTACATATATTTAAGTAATTTTACATAATTCTATTATTTTCAGCATGACACATACCAATTGCTGCATATACAGAAAATACCTCCTGATGATGAGCAGTAAACCTGCTCAAAACATGTATTATTGAAATAAATTGAGAGTAAACTAGTGCATCCTGTTGGTTCTTACGCACAAATATATCATGATGCATGGTCCACAAAACATTAAATTTGAAGACCTCTATTCAAGGGGCAATGGGCCTTTCAAGAGGGCATAACTCTGGCTGGAAGGCTTTCTGGAATTCGAACCCAGAAAGATCATGTTTAAAGTTAACTTTAGACTAATCGCGTTAAAATTGAGCCGCCTTACTTGGGAAGAGTGCAGGACGTGCCCCGACTGTACGCTTTTACAACTGCGAGAAAAAACACGGGAAAAAAAAAACTGTCAGGGTAATCGAAAAGTGCTAGATGGGCACGAATTAATGTATTGACATGGTCGTCTTTGGCGGGTAGCTAGGACAAGTTGTCGATCCCGATCGCCCTGCTTTAGAAGACCTGCCTCAACACTCGGTCAGCGTAGATATGTGCCGAGTTGCGTAACTAAGGGGTTCCCCACATCAACTTTGTGTTCCATATCTCAGAGATCTGACGTGATCGGTAAAGAAAGGAACTCCCAAATTCTCGTGAACTTGCTTGTTACCAATGTTACAAGGTTCACTAGCAGCATTGCAAAGACACTTGGATTGAAGCACGTGCAGGTTCCTGATATGGGAGCGAGCGATGGACCTCCAGACGGGGCACGCGTAGAACATTATAGAAAGGTTGAGCTGCCTGTACAGTAGAACACCATTCCTCATGGAGAGACCACTTCTCCAGTTTAGGAGAGGTCCCAACACTCCCAGTCTCTGTGCTACTTAATTTCTCACCTGATAGATACGCGTTTTCACCTAAGACGTGGCGATTGGCTACCCAACGAGTTGCACTGGTCGGGTTTTCGGGATGCGCCTACCGGCCTTAGCAACCAGCATCGTGGTGCTCTTATGTTCAGGACTGATGGAAATCATACATTCTCACAACCATAGATCAAAGTACCGCTCTAGGTCACAGAGATAGGTCTCCAACTTAGTCCATGTCTTTAATGGTCCGCGGCTAATGCCGTTGCCAACCTTCTTTGTGGGTGTCGTATTGGATGCTTGCGCTGTGTTGACGGCGAGATATGTTCAGGTGTCCTGTGCTACAGCGTGAGAGAAATAAGAATAACAGGGTACGGAATGTACGTGTGGTATTATGTCCTTGCGCTGCGTTTGCAGTAAACGCTCATCTTGTTCTACGCACTTGTCTCTGCGAGCATGCTAGGCGGTCAATACAAGTGTGACGTTTCTGTTAGTGAACGGATGTGCTCCTAAATTGTGTGCATATACTTTGCCAGATCACAGCGGTGTTTAAAATCTCGGAAGAAGTCACAGGCCCATAAACTGCCGATTAATCGGATTTAGCGTCGTTGACTTTGCCGCTGTGGAGCAATGAATAGCTCGCATCGATAATGTTGGCAGAATTGACCGACTCTCTTTACGGTCGCGGTGTGTAATGAATGTGCGTTGATTTGTCGTATGTATGTTGTGTTGCATGAAGTAATCTGAAAATATCGTTATAATCCTATGTATAAATGTCATGAGAGTTGTGTTGCGTGATATCGAGATACTGATGAAGTGTTACTGATCGTTACTGGCCAGTTAATATCGTTTTTGTTTCTGTTTACAGAAAAAGTTCTGGAGCGTAGGTTAAGTTCCGAGTACTGTAAGTGAAAATGGTAAGCATCGTGAGTAATTTGGAATTTTCTGTTAAATGATGATCATGTGTATGTAATATTAGCGAGGATTATGATTGGATTAAAGAGTGTATTGACGTGTGACTACAGGGCCGTCTTTTTGTTGTTTTTTTTTTTGCAGCCACGTGAAATTAAAGAAATTAAGGATTTTCTCTTGAAAGCAAGAAGAAAAGATGCCAAATGTAAGTAGAAATATATTGTGTATGGATTTATATTCGTATGTGATTAAAACAAACTAAAATATATTATTGGTCTGTGCTGATCATATGCAACCTGACGTAGGTCACTAGTAAGTAGGTGGCTATAGAAGTAAATTGCGAGAAAGCTACGTATAGTAGTGACTAGATCACTCGCTAGCTCTTGGCGTGGGGTTCTACGGGCACACTGGTGAGACAAGAAACCATTATTAAGCATGGACAACCATGCGTATTCAGCCATTTAATAACGTTTGCAGTAACTTGGGCTGTTAATGCATTCCCAGTGGAGTAAATGTTTTTGAAAGACTTAAAATTCTGCGTGGCTGTTCTGAGTTGGTCCTGACATTCAGAAGTATTTGGCAGTCAAGAGTAGAGAGAAATAGAGAAATTAAGAGCAGATTAAATGTAGAGAATGCAGGGAATGCTTGCAACCGTGTGGTACAGAATCGTCTTGTCTTGCCATCTAGTGGGAAGGCCCCCCCCCCCCACAATAAATGGTCAGCTTTCACTTATGTTGGCAGAGAAACAAAACACATTACAAACATTTTCAGAAGAACCAATCTGAAGGTAGCGTATGAAACTAAGAATACTATTGAGCATTTTATAATTTTAAAACCATTGATTCAAGACATATTGTACCAATTTAAATACTCAGATTGTAACAAAAAAAATATGTGGGACAGATAGGCAAATCATTTTACCACATGTATAAAGAACATTATCAAGATTTGAAAACAGGAAACAAGAGGTTGAACTTCGCAAGACATCTGATTGAAAATAATCATTCAGTGGTCTATGTTAAAATCATCCATATAATAAAGAAAGAAGGGCACGTGAACAATTTAGAAGAGTGTTGCATTTATAACGAGACAAAAAGATAATCAAATTAATGATGAAGTTAGTTCTGAATAATGTTTTGATTTGATCACGTTAGGTGACATCAGTTAAAGACTTTAAACTATGTCTCCCTGTGTTGGTTTGGCATGGAACCCCTCAGTATCCAGTTGCCTGTCATATGGGCAACACTACAGTGCCACATGTACACAACAGGGAATGTAATTGTAAGTTATACAAGATGAATATTTGTTTGTTTATGCTGCCTCTGCATTGGCACTATTTACTAAAAATACCTTGTGTTTACAGGGCAGTCGTATTATGCATACAATAATAGAAATAAATGACATACACTTTAACCAAAAACAAGTATATTTATATTCCCAAAATTTGCATTGTTGAGTATAAAACTGTAATTTAAAGACTGTTTAATTTTACTGGAGTGTTAAATATGTTCTATAGTTTGACCAATACTTTCTCGACAAATTTATTCATTTCAGGCCCCTAACAGTACATTTTACAATGCTACATCAAATAGTATGAACAGGGGCTGGGAAAAAACATAAAACAGGGCAGAACAGGAAGGATTTATCTTATTTGAACCAGCGCGTCCATTTAGACTGAGAAGAATATGAAGGTTTTTTCTATTTTATTTTTATTTACATCATAATTTTCATATATTAGCCCATAAATATGGTGGAACTTTATTAATTTAATAAACAGCCAAATGTAATGAGGTCTAACTAACAGGATATTTGCATTCTCAAATTTTCATTGTTGTAAAAATAGTGCCTCATGATGGTTCATGCAAACCGAAACATGTAGCACTGTGTTATGTGACATTAAAGTGTGGTGTTCTATAGCATATTTTCATTTGTTTATGATAATGGTCCACATATTCTCATGCAGAAAGCAGTAATACCTAATTCATGCCTTATAGTTCAAAAGGTATAGCAGAATAATGAATCAGAAGTGCTTGGTGATTGACCTGTACTCTTTGAAAACCATCTAAGCCACTCTGAGTTCGGAATAATAATAATAATAAATTACATTATTTGGAATAGTGAAATAGAGAACTGTAAACATTTACATGTTAGAACAAATAACTTGGCTGATGTATGTTAGTACAACACTGGCAGTGCACAGAATATCGTCATTATATTGGTTTTTGTCATGCCAGCTAGTAAGGTGGAGGGGCAGATATGGTAGTGTGCATGCACAAAGGTGCAGCAGTCAGACTGTGTTGCTTGTGGTGATCATATTCTGTTCTTTAACTCTATTTTGTTTTATTCATTTAAATATTAGGGTGCCATCCTCCCTCCCCCCATACCTATTTTGTATCTGTAATTGTGAAGCAAGTATACACTGCTGTTACTGTAAGAATCCATTTCATCTAGTGGGCTGCTGTCATTTCTTATGACATGTCCCCCTCCAAGTAAATGAAAATTTTGTGCTTGTTTTTTAATTTCCTTGGACAATGGACCTTCCACAGAAATTGAAGTGTGTGTATTCACTATAAGTGACTTACTTGCAGCTGTGAAGATTAAGAAGAATGCAGAAAATGTGAAATTTAAGGTTCGCTGCTCGAGGTTCCTCTACACACTCGTTATTACAGACAAAGAGAAGGCAGAAAAACTGAAACAGTCCCTGCCACCTGGTGAGTTATCCTGTACTTGATATGCATGATTCTATAACTGTTGGTGGATGATAGGTTATGTAGGTGCAGTTAAATGTCAATTACTCTGAGTGCCAAAGAGTCTTGAGAATTTGATCATCAGTTACTGTTTGCTTCTGTAACATTCTTTTATAGTGCCCAAAATATCTGGCAAGTTGTGTACATAGTGGTACAGAATTTTTATGTGTGTCTGTTTTGAGATGTCTGAACTCTTAGTCACCTCACCTTTTATGTGATACATGTAATACAGTTATATTTTTCTTTTTTCAGGTCTTCAAGTAAAGGAAGTGAAATGAACTGTATATTTTGAACAATAAATACCTACTCATTCACATGAGCATCTTTCTAATCATCTGTACCATTTTCCAACAGAATACCAGTTTAATTATGAATTAAGACCTCTTCCTTTAAATGCATGCATCTTTAAACACAACAGAACTTTATTATGTTTATTGTTGCATTAGGGCAATATGTTTCAATTCTTATAGAATCTCTTCCGGCCCTTCTAAGATACAGATTCTCGTGTAACAATGTCTAAAATGCATGTGTCATTTTGTTCTTATTGTACGATCAGGATACTTATTTCTAAAACTTTAACCGGTACATATGAAGGAGGTTACACGTATGTATTTGAGATGTGTTGTTATAGAACATTGGATATTTTTATATATATAGTTGCTAATTACAAAATATGCATATAAGCATTAAAAAACTATGCAGTAATGTTGCGCTTGGTAAGTGATGTCTTCCCTATGTTGATATTATATTCTTGACGAACTTTTATGCTCTTATCACCAGTGTTGAGTGGCTGGATTTCTATGACAGTGAAAGCTTATTGATGTCATTTATTTCATGAAGTTTGTTGCTCTTGTGCAGCTTCTTGTTCATGTATGCTGTCTATGTAGTCTTTCTCACATTGTATGAATGACAATTTACACAAGAGCAACAAACTTTTAGAAATAAGTATCCTGATTATACAATAAGAACAAAATGACACATGCATTTTATACATAGTTATATCAAGAATATAAGCATTTGGGATCCCACAGCACATTTTAGACATTGCTAAGTAAGGATCTATATCTTAAAAGGGCCTGAAGATGATTCTATAAGAATCGAAACATGTTGGCCTAATACAATAATAAACATAATAATGTTTTGTTGTGTCTGACTGATACATCATTGTATATTTATATATGCATTAAACACTTCGGGGTGGCAAACATTAAAAAAAAAACATGCATCTATGTTGACGTGAGTATTGAAATATTTGTGGCATTTGAAATCATGGCTGCAAGTTTAATTTGTGTTTCACTTTGTAAAAAGAAAATTTTCTTTAATGCAAAACTTACATTTCATGTTTATTCTTGATTTAAAGTGGCTTGAAGTTAATCACCTTCACAAATTGGTATCTACCATATTATTCATTTCTAGTTCTTTCTATAAAAAATCAGTAATTTTTCGTACATTATACATAGCAATTTACTTCATTCTTCCACTATCATAGTGCATGGCATTACTTGATTATTTAATGCTACAGGTGATCAAAAGTTATGGGATGCTAATGCCAATAACATAGCAACCAGTACCAAGTATACAGGGCAGTGCCTCAGTTTGAAAGTTTTAAACAGGTCAGAATTGTTCAGGTCTCCACACATGCAAACCACCTGAGTGGACAGACTTTTAATAGATATGTTTTAATTAATTTTAATTACATTTATAACAGTTAATTTTGTGTGTTCTGGGATATGTAGTTAACTGACTTGGGATTCTTGGGAAAGGGGACATATAAACAACATATTTACCCTGCTGTCACCTTCAGTACTGCCATTTCAGCTGACCTGTGAGCACTATGGTGTCCTCATGCCTGTCACAAAGAAGACTGTTTCATCTTCTGACATAGATGATAGAATAAAAAGTGGTTTCAGCTCATTCCTGTTTTCAAGATTCTTTTCTCCACAATACAGCTTTGCAGTGCTTGGGTTTCTAAGAGAGAAGCATTTCATGTGTGACATCTGTTATGAAAATCAATTCCTGACATCCCACTATGTTACCATATAAATTATTATGCATATAAACAGTCAACACAACTAAGTGTATATTATTTAATGCGACATGTTTCAACCTTTAAAAAATCATCAGTTTAAAATACTTGCGAGAAAACATAAAAAGGATATATAATTGTTTTTCTGTAGAATTGAAATCTCCATTTTACAAATCTTTACACTTTTTTGTCACTCTCATCTCACAAGTTCTTATGTGTCTTGACATGTTATTTATTGAAGGAGATTAAAACATGTTTGATTGTAGATGGCATGCTGATATATGCTTCTATTTTTACAAGAAAAATTGCCTAAAATTCATTGTATTATTAGCTTCTATACCAGTTGCTTTAACATGTTCTTTATACGCTGAGGACTCTTGTTGGTGTGAGAGTTGAAGTGGGATATGAAGAGTAAAGTTAAAAAAGGTGAATTTGTTTCTGTGTTCCATTAAACTCCATAGCACAGTGATGTATGCAGAGTGGTGTTAAAGCTATACACATGCTTAATTTTGCCATCTAGTACTCCAAAAGGAGGATGGGTGGTCCAAATAGCCAGAAAAAGGTTGCTGGGAACTAAAGCCTATTTCCTCTGTTTTCCAGCCAGTAGTGTAATGAGAATTCTGACTGAGCTAAGTAGTAGTGGGGAGGTGGGATATAAAAGCCAGTGTCCAATATTTGTAGTTGCGTTATAGCTATAGTCTAGTTGCATACATGATAGCATTTTCATTTTGATTATGCATAATATTGCAGTTCACATGGTTTAAGCAACAAATAATAACTGGTGTTACATGCTTATTAGAACTACCATGCTATCAACTCTTCAAGTAGATAAACAACTATCAGAAAATTGACATATGTTCCTTCTGTGGGTATACTTGTCACAGCCCACCCCTCCAGTTGTTAGGTTAACCAAAATGGTGATCTTCACACAGTACTAAATTTTGTGCATTAAATTTTTTCCATTATTATTATCTCATAGTCCTGTCAGAGTGATCATTCTGAACGTTTTTCTTCCAATTAATACTCCAGTTGTTGTGAAAGTACAGCCAGGCAATCTTTGTCAAAATGAACATTATCACAGACAAGAAATGCAATATGAGAACACAGAGATGGTATTTATTGGCAGCCGTTCATCCATACCCACTTCTTCCACTGGTGATACAGGTTATTTCAGGCTTGTAAAGGACTCTTAAGGCTGGTTTAGCATATAATGTATTGTGCTTCTAGGAGTCATAAAATAATACTGAGTCATTTAATAGGGACCTGTGTGAACAAATTACACAACCACAGCTCATAGAGCATGTACAATTTTGAACAGTTTGCCCTAGTTACAGATATCAAATAAAAATATTAATGAAGTAGTGGTTCTGTTTTATCTTTTTCTTGCACCATTCAAACTTCCATTTCAGTAATTTTAAGAAATTAATAACAAGGAGATATTTTGTGATTATACTTACAAAGTGGTTACTTGTGGTGAAGTTTCTTTGATTTTTATGAAAAAGCATCACATTTGGTGATGAAGAGTGTAGCTATCACTGAACATGCACTGTTGTGATGTAGATTTCAGAAAAGGTGAAACCTACTGAAGGAATCTCTGTCTTTTGCGAGGGCACACTGTAACATTCCAAGGCTGATTTCCTGTTGTAAAAGTTAAAAATATGTGGTAATGTTACTGTTGTTGTAGATACTGATTTTGGTGTCACACTTCACATGATCTGTGGCACTTCTGAAATGTCTGTCTCCCTTGGACACTTCACAATTTGGGGAACAGAAAGAATATGATGACCTAAGATGAAGAGTGGCTGATCCCAGTGGCAGCAGGTGTAAGGTGTGAGCCTACGGCTGCTGGCTTGCTGGATTTGCAGAATTGAATCCTGCCAGGGCATAGATGTCTGTCTTGTGAGTGTTGTGTGTTGTCAGGTAGAGGTCTCTAGGCCAATCACTCATTCAGGGGATACCTACCAAGTGTGGCATGTCTAGTCTGATCTCCAAACCTCAACAATGAGGAGGCCTAGCCCAGTAGGACTGTGAAGCCATTAAAAAAACTAATGATGAGTTAATGGAAATTGGCCAAGAATTCTCTGTGGAAGTGCATTACTGCAACTGAACCAGACTTCTATTTTCAGGGTGTTCTGGCTCCTAATTTTGTAACATCCAAAGAAGCGACCCAGTGGTTTCAAGCCTCTTTCTGTGAATTGTCTGTGTCACAAATACAAATGATTACTTCCTTAGCGGGTGATGATATTCGAAAGAAGTTTTGCCCTTTTTAAATCTAATAGGTTGCTTAGTGAATGAATTGATACTGTATTAATCCTTTAATATCTGCACTTGAGGTGATCAAGTTTAACTTTCTTGTCCTACACCCTGCCATCCTTCCAAAATTACTGTTGTCAGCAATATAAGTTGGTTCTGTAATACCTTTAATTTTGCAATGTGACAGGAACTGTGAACATACATACCCAATACAAAACAGGAACTTCACTTCAACGGGGGAAATCAGAAGCAGTTGCCAACAGCCATGGGATAATTGTGCCTTCAAGATCAGTTCTGGAAACTTACAGTCTGCTTCCTCTTTAACAACTAAAAAGTATATTGGTTCCATACATTTTGAACAGAAAAATGCCATATGTTTCAAAAAAAGTAACATTCACATATATACTAGTTACAATTGGATTAATTAAAAAAATGTCATCAAGTAGACTGCCAAAATAATTTGGCATAAACAGTCTGAGTCTCTTACTGAGATACCCAGGCCAAATCATGTCATTACAGTTTATTAAAATAATTATATGGACTGTAAACTTTTGACAGTAAAAACTGCAACACAAGAACACCAGTAACAAAAAATAGTACATGTCTTCGCCCTGCTAAGGCAAGGAGGGGAAGCCTAGAGGTTTGACATGGAGAAGGTGTGTGCAGTGTAGATAGATGGAGCAAGCAGCTAACTTTCCACCTATGTTTATGCTTTCTCTGGCTCAAACTTAGCTATCAAAATATTTTATGTGGTTCTGCACCATAATAAACTTCCATAAGCTTCCTCTCAGTGGGCAGTTACCAGACAAATGTCATGAAGATAAGTGCCCACAGGACTTGCATATATTTACTGTCATGAACGTACTGTAAATTTTCCAACTCTTGGCTGTTGAACATCTTGTCGAATGTGGTGGTTGTAAGGGATGTTTGGGTGAAGCATAGCTTTTGTGAGTTCTGCTTTTATAGACCTCAAAGATTCATTTCCCGGCGCATTTTTATAGATATTTTGACTCTGGCAAACCTGTCGTGTCAGGAGAGTATGTAGACCATCATTTAGAGACTTAAAATTCTCTGTGTATGAACTGTAACGAACAGCAAGTTTAATGATGTATTATATACTAATGAGTAAAGAGTGCCTAGATAGAGAATACACACAGAATCGCATCATAAATGTCTATACCAGAAGTTATACTCTTTCTCAACTTTACGGTTTGACAACAACAAATTTCTGTGATGCATTATGCATTTTTCCATTTTGGTCTGATGTATTTGAAGGATGTGTGTGAGTGTGGGACAGGATTGAGTTGATACTGCTCAACTGGTGTTAACTTGTAATTGAAAAATGTTAATTGTTTTCAAAAAAAGAGTTAAATTTCCATGATGGAAAAGTGGGTTGCCACAGGAAGGGGTGGAAGAGATATGTAACTGTGGTGTTGCTTGATCAACAATATCATTAGTAAGATACGGTATTTTGACATGTGACAGGCCTTCATGGGTATGGTACAGACAGCAGCACAGGAACACATCAGTAGTCTGAGCAAAGTATAGGGGAAAGTCACCTAATATGGGGAGGGTTTTTTTAACATGCTATTAAACTTAGGAAAATGTGAAACTTATCAAAACACAAGTAAAACTTAATTTGATTAATGAAGAGACAGTTGCTACATAAATATCATATATTATAAAAAGAAAAACAGGTGTAAAATTTGTTTCCATAAAAGCTTCATCTCCCCAAATTAGGCACACGTGTTCCTAATTTGGGGAGGTAAATAATTTTCACAGAAAGCACAAGGAATAGTTACAAAATACAAAGGATACAAAATAAGAACAAAACAGTGTTTATCCCTGACAAGGCTCACAAACAAAATCTTCCTCCACACCAACACAAAGTGTGTTCGCCCATCTGAAAAATTTTGCACATTGTATCTAGTCTTCTCCATTGTGGTCTTCAGAGAAACAACCAGTACAGAACACACAATCAGCGTCTTGTTCCGAATCTGATAGAGTGTCAGATGGAGCTGGATCCCGGCAAACCCTTCTCTTCCTTCTTTTTGAAGGACCAAGAAGAGCATTCGATGCAGGCTGACTGGTTTTGGATTTAGTGGCCTGTTTTATCTTCTTTTTCTGAGTTGCCTCAACAAATTTTTTGTAAGGTGAACTAATTTTCTTTGCTGTTCCACCACGAGCATTTGGCTTTAGGTTCAGGCTTGGCACAGGACTGATATCTGATGAACGGAGAGCCTCAGTAGAAATGAACAGTGAAAAATTAGCAGAACTGAATGATGGCTGATTGCTGGTCTTTACCAAAGCAGGATGGTTCACAGGAGCAGCATCTTTGTCCTCTGAGGACAGAAGGAAATCATATGGTCTGAAGATGTCCTTGTCACAAGGAAAGAGGCCTGTCACCCGGAAGCTATTAACCACTATTTCGCCTGTTGCAGCTCGCTTGTATGCACTTCCGAATAGTTTGCCGATTTGGTAGACGGTAACAACTTGCCCTGGGTGTGAACGGAGCCATTTTTCAATTTCTTGGCAGTAGAATGTTTTCAGGGGCTCCATGAAAGCTTTATCGAAGGGTTGCATTTTGTGGCTGCTGTGAGTTGGGAGGCAAATTATGTCAACATGATTTTCTCGAGCTAAAGTAACAAACTGCAGGTTCCTGGTGTGTGAATAGTGCCCCTCCAGTACTAAGATAACTGGATCTTCTTTTGTTGGCTTTGTATGTTTCATGAAAAGAAGAAACCACTGGGAAAAAATCTCGCTCTGTATCCACCCCAAGGGATGGCACGCATGGATTGATCCAGGTGGTATGCCATTCATCAGTTCTTGTTTCATATTTTTTCTTGGAAATACAAGTAACGGAGGAATGAAGTGTCCAGTTGGAATCATACAGTTGACGACTGTCACAAGAGATCCCCGTTCTGCGGATTGAAGAGAAGATATCTGACGCCTTTCAATCCTAATACTTTTGTGTGTTTGTGCTGTACAATAGTGATGCCGGTTTCGTCGCAATTGTAGTCTTGCAGGATTTGTTTAATGGTGTCCATTGCAGGTTTATAGATTTCAACAAACTAAGCTACAGATTCAGGAGCGAAACCCCTCGCTCTTGAGAGTGAAAGATGTTCAGGGGTTCTAACTGAAATTTGTGGATGACGATGTAGGAAATTTTTCAACCACTTCCTTCCAGCCTTTTCGTTTCTCTTGCAAAAGTGGTTTTTAATTCCATTTCTTACAGCAAGTTGGTAAGCGAGACGCATGACGTCTGCCGTTGTCAAGCCAAAAAACTTTCTTTCCATCAAAAGACTGCTCAGCCAGATCATTTTCTGCTTCACAAGGGAGAAGTTGCTTCCTACCCAGTTTTGTTTTTACTCTCTCACTTGAGCTTTTCTGCCGGTCTTTAACATAACGCTGTAGTGTTGTTTGTGGTACATTGAAAACTCTATGCTTTGTAGTTGCCCATTTCCTTGTTCCTTATAGCCTCAATAGCTGCCTTCATTCTTTTGGGGACCCATTTTTTCCTTTGAGCCATCTGTAACATTATATAACCTAGAAGCAATAACTCACAAGGTACTGACTCCCCATAAACAGGTGCTCGAGAAAAAGGGTGAATAAAACAGAAGGACATAAAATTGTACCTATGAAACAAAGCTAGGGTTTAAGATTGCACTTAACAGAGAACTGAGCACCAAACTAATTCAGAAAAATTGCTTATCTTCAACGGCTCATGAGTCACAGTTTAGCAATAAGCAAAAATTTCACAGCGCACCAAAACAAAGATGCCCACTCAGTACTGAAGTCCTGAGCAACTGATCGTTTATACTTTGATTACAAAGAACAGCCTCGTGCTTGATCATTTACATTCTTAAGCAGAGAGCGCAGCACCTCCTGTTATGAAATAATGTACCTCCCCATATTAGGCGACTTTTCCCTGTACCCTCTATTTAATTCACCTTTGTCTATAGGGATGAAATTGATTCTGATCCTTCAATGGCAGTGTATAAAAATGACAATCATGCTCTTAGAACATGTAATCAGGCAAGTCAAAGAGACAGGATGGGCAGAAAAATTGGTCCTTGTTTATGTTCATGATATTTTATTTGTTGGGGAAAAATAACATTAAGAATGAAATAAATGTTCTGTAACAGGTGATAAAAAATTGGCCTAGACATAAATACAGAGAAATGAATGACATGGGCTTGAAACAAAACTTAAGAAAACAAAATATGCCATAGTAATGAATGGTCATTGTTTATTTTATGATGCTATCAGTTGCTTACCCCATTGCAGGACCAAGTGATTGTTAATGACTAATGAATTAAACAGTTGAGGTATTATCCTGGCATTAATATAGAGTAACTGAGGAATTCTGTGAAAAGTCTCAGGCCAGCAGATCTCTAAGATGAGATTTAAACTCTGGATCTCCCACATATGAAAAAGACTGCATTCCACCCAACTATGATATGTGGTGGATTCATGGTAGACACAGAGGAATAAACCCTGGATATATTTCTATCATGCTCTCACAATCTCTTACAATTGCATTCAAAATCGCTGCATATATACACATGTAAATATATAACAAAAAATATTTTTTATTTTGGTGGCCTAGACATGCATGTCAGATGGGGTGGCAGGGAATTCACAGAACCTCATGGTGAGTGGTCATGTGGAAAGAATAAGACAGATGTTCTAGGGATGTTATCAGAGCAGGGGGTGCAATGGACTGACTCAGGATTATGCACACTGGTGAAATTTTTTCTGTGTCAGTTCTGTGCATATAGCAGCCATTGCTCAGCCCTACATATTCTGTATTTCCACACCAGAGCTTGACTAGTAATGAAAATGTACAATCAATACCTGGCTTCTGTTTTATCTGTCTGAGCTAGTTCTTTGAAAGGATCCATTAACAGTCCTATTGAGAGCTTGTCCCAGTTGGTGGAACACAGTTCATGACAGCCAGTCAGCAAGATTCTCGTGTCCCAGCCGTTTCAGTCTGTGTGTAAGTGCAACATGACTTCGGCCTTTCCCCTTACCACGTTGTGTGTTCCAGCATACTAGTAATTTAAAACATGAAATATCATCTGGTATCGCACGTTCTGAAAAATAAACAATAAACTTTTTTTTTCCCCAAAAAAAATTTCCAGGTATAATCTGTTTGACATTTCTGGCCCCTGCACATGATAAGAATGAAAGAATTAACTGAGGAGGAGAGAAAATTCATAGAAGAAATATTTGTTCCCAGTGATATGGCAGTAATGAGGATGATAAGCATTTTTATTAATTACTCTTGTATATACTTGTGTCAGTGAAAGGTAAGAGGAAAATTCACTTGTGTACTGTTGAGGTGGGAGGGAAAAGAACTTTGTTTTTGTTTGAGATTGACACATCTGGGAAGTAACAGTGTTAGACAAGTATGAAGACTAGTATGGGGCATTTTTTGTGCATACAGTTCTGATCTTATCTTTAAATTTATTTATGTACAGGGTGCACCATGAGTAGGCTTGTGGTACTTTTTAGGTGTGAGAAACTGATGGCAGTCATTAACATCATACAAGTTTGATATATCGGATGCTCTTTGTGTTCCAGAGCAATGCAGTTGGTGAAATGTGTGTGTAGGGTTAGACAGGCTATTTTGTGTGTGTGTGAATGTAGGCTATCTGGTGTGTGTGTGTGAAGATCAGTGAACAAAATTTCATGTGCCCTCAACACAGAAGAAAAGATAATATTTGTGGCTGTATGACAACAGGTACACAGATCCATTATGTGATGCTGCATAAAGCCTGGTCTAAGCTCTGAATTGGCCAAGCTTGCTTGCTTGTACAGGCATAGTTCTTAGTGCCATAATTTGAAAATCACATATTAAGTTACTACAAAAGTATATTATGGTGAAGAAATGGTCAACTATATGTGCTGTCAGAAAACTAATGCAGTAAAATTCCTTTAATCTGACACCCACAGGACTGGACACATGCTGAATTATCAAATATACAGGATTATACAACAGTACATATACTGATCTAAATTCTTACACATAATTTTTTGTTACTGCCCTTCTGTTGGGGCTGCACAATTAATCAGCAGAGTATTCCATTTGGATATCTCCTTTAGAAACATTAGGGGTCCCTTTCATGTTTAGGGGAGTTCCTTTATTTTCTACCAGGGTTGCCGAAGGACCACGAGACTGTGGGTGAGTAGTCTTCATAGCTGCAGAAGTTGCTTGAGTAAGAGACAAAGTCATGGAATCACTTCACCTACTGGATTTTATCAATGCTGAAACTTTCAGATGTGGGACTGTTTTCCTCCAGTGCCAAAGTATTATTTCCAGATTAAAGGAGTTCTAATGTATCTTCATATGGAGAACAGAGTTTAAATACTATATTAGAGTGCAAATTCACACCTGCAGCATCCATGTTATTAAGAAGGTCAAAGTGGGGATCACGGAGTGCAGTTACTAGTCTTCTGTAGTCTCTTTTCTCCATGTGGTCTACCACATATTCCAATTCTGGCATATTTAGGTCAACTGTGCCCAGAATTTCTACAAGCCATATGAATGTGGTAAGCAGTATCTGTGAGAGAGTGAAAATACATCAATACTACTATTCTGCAGGCATTTTGTCATCACATTAGTATTTATTTGTTTCAAATGCTCATCATTAGTCGTTCATTGCAATGATGTTTATGAGTATGCTATCACAGAACTTACAACAAATCTCAATACATGTATGAAGTCAAGCACAAGAATGCATGTCTTGGTGAGGTGTTTGTCAGATATATGTCACTGTTTTCCTGAACAGAACACTAAATACACTTACTCATAACTTCAAAGCCTTCACGTGACTATTGAAGGAAAGTCATTCTAATAAAATAAGACAAATGTGGTTCTTCATTTTTTGAGCAAATGTATTCATGATACAGCTAGTGCTAGTTGACCTCTTGGGTAATTTGGAATAAATTTATGACAGCCACCATAGTCGCTGGATTCAATCCTTGTGATTATTGCTAATGGGAGTTTCTCCATGGCAACATCTGTGGGAATAATCCACATGCAGTTAAAAAATTCAAGACACAAATCACAGCTGTTGTGGAGAGTAACAGTAAAGAACCCTGACTAGTTACAGAACGTTGCAGTTTACTTTAGCCAATGACACTGAATGCACAGACATAAATTAAAGCTCTTCTATTAAAAAAAAGTTCAAGAAACAATGTCAGTGTACAATATATCTGAAAATACAGGCTCTCAAATATGGAGCTCCTATCCCATACTTCAGAATCTAGTGTTATCACTGCAGTAGTATATTGTATGAAAAACATGTTAAAGACAGAAGGAGGAAAGAGCTTGTGAAGATCTCGCCAAATACTCCTGTTGTTTACTGTGACAACTTAAAAAAATCCTGTTTACAATTTTCTGGAGATCACACTTCAAACAATCTAATGATTCTGCAGAAAGCTCCATTTCTAGGCTATTTGGGATTTAGTTCTGCATTGACTAGACGTACGAGTATGCTGGCCTCTTCACAAAAACATGGCAACACGTGTGTTGTATTATGTGGTTGTATTACATGTGACTTAATGCAATATCACTTTCAGTTTATTTCTTTTCCTGTAATACAAGCAACTATATTCTACTGTAGTTGCGTGAAGGGAAAAACCAACTTGATGCCACTTATTTTATTATTTATTCAATACTCATTTATTACTCATTACTCAACATGTTTCGGCCGTTAATACGACCATCTTCAGGAGTCT
>Ga0123357_10000598_pt1 | contig 35660 bp, 41 predicted proteins | sample TergutEmb28metaG_FD_89873 | JGI IMG/M metagenome (GOLD analysis project Ga0123357, IMG submission 89873) | Embiratermes neotenicus P4 segment gut microbial communities from Petit-Saut dam, French Guiana - Emb289 P4 | ecosystem: Host-associated > Arthropoda: Insects > Digestive system > Gut ... | reverse complement strand
TCCCTCAGCCTGCTTTCTATTGCTTTCAGGTCAACAGGTTTGGAGATCTCTATCTGTTCGACTCCGGCCATATTATGGGCATGGTATCAATCATTCAAATAAGTTTGGTTCGTGACTATAATTGTAAAAGACCCAGTTACTTTAAACGATAATAAATCATTGTCCAAATAGTTATAAAAAAAGGATGCCCGCCGAAGCGGGAATAGTTTTACAAAGCGGGTACGAACTTGTACCCATAGTGGATGACGCCCGACGCTCCGTCTTCGTCTAATTTCCTGAGGACCGCACGCACAGGCATGCCGATAGTTATCTTGTCGAATTCCACATCCGCAAGCTGTCCCGATATCAGCACTCCGTCCTTGGTCCTGACCATTGCGACGGCATACGGCTTGAGGCAACTATTGCACACAGGAGCATCATAGATGACAGAGAAAGAGAATACTACTCCTTCTCTCTCCACCTTGTATTTCTGCATCTTTCCGAGCCCTTCCCTGCGGCATTTCGGGCAGAAGTCGCGCTTAGGGAAGAAAATGGTCCCGCACTTCCCGCATTTTGTCCCCTCAAGGTTGTATTTTCCGGGGAATTCTCTCCATGCTCTTGCTACCGATGACATCAGACCGCCTCCATTATGCTGATGGTGACCGCTGAACCTGTGCCTCCGACGCTCTGAGCAAGCCCGTATTTTGCGTTTGCGACCTGTCTTTTATCGGCTTTGCCTCTGAGCTGTTCAGCAACCTCAACGATCTGTGCAACACCCGTTGCTCCGATCGGATAGCCTCTTGCCTTCAGGCCTCCGGATGTGTTCACTGCCACTTTTCCGGCACCGACCTTTGTCAATCCGTTCAGGAATGCCTTGCCTGCCTCTCCTTTCTTGTAAAATCCAAGGTCCTGGAGGGCTAATATACCGGCAACGCTGAAATCATCGTGTATCTCTGCGACAGAGATATCTGACGCCGTTATGCCTGCTATCTGGTACGCCCTCCTGGATGCAGCCACAGTAGCCCCGAAAGATGTGATATCAGGCCTCTGCGACAGCGCCAAGGTGTCGCTGCCCTGTGTGAAAGCGGATACTTTCACATAGCTGTCAGTGTGTTTCTTCGCTTCTTCGAGAGGGCACAGCACGACTGCCGCGGCGCCATCTGTGATGGGCGCGCAGTCGAACATGCCGAGCGGGTCCGCGACGGGGCCGGATTTCAAGACGGTCTCAAGCGAGACCTCTTTCCTGAACTGTGCTCCGGGGTTCAGCGCGCCGTGGAAGTGACTGTTCACTGCCACTGACGCGATCTCCTCGCGCGTCGCCGTGCCCTCATATATCATCCTTCTTGCGATCATTGCGTACAGCGATGCGAGGGTGAGGCCCATTCCTGCTTCCCACTCCGCATCCATGGTCGCATCCATGGTCGTATTTATGAACGTATCATCCTGATCCGTCATCTTCTCCGCGCCTCCCACAAGCACTGTGTTATGCATACCGGAGGCAACTGCCATTACGGCCTGCCCGAAAGCCACGCCGCCGGATGCTCCTCCCGCCTCAACTCTTGTTGCAGGCACGTTATTGGTCGCCATTCCGGAATAATCCGCTATGAGGGCATCAATATGCTTCTGGTTGATGAAACGCCCTGCGGACATGTTGCCTATGAAAAGGCCGTCTATTTCGTTGCCGGAAAGGTTCGCATCCGCTATCGCTTTCATGCCGGCCTCTATACCTATGCTTCTGAAGGACCTCTCCCAGAATTCACCGAAATTTGTCGCTCCTACACCTATTATTGCTACGTCCCTCATTTTATCACTCCGGCATTACGATCATTTTTCTGAACTTTGTGTACAATCCGTAGTCCACATAGACAGGGTTCTCCACGATTTTCTCGATCGTGGGGGCGTTCTTTCTCTGATAGTTCTTTATCTCCTCTGTGACAGTTATGTCAAATGCATCGCTTCCGGCACCGGAACCGTATGATATCACGAATATCCTGTCCCCCGGTGCTGCTTTGTCCAGGACCGCGGACAATCCGAGCGGAACTGCGCCGCTGTAAGTGTTCCCTATGTTAGGGGTCAGCAAGCCTGTTTCTATCTGCGTCTGTTCGAAGCCAAGCATTCCCGCCACTCTTGTCGGGAATTTCCCGTTTGGCTGGTGGAATACTGCATATTTGTAATCCTTGGGGGTAGTACCCATAGCCTCAAGAAGCATTTTGGCCGTTGAAGTAACATGCTTGAAGTATGCCGGGTCTCCGGTGAATCTCCCTCCGTGGTGGGGATACGGCTGTCCTTCTCTCCTCCAGAAGTCGGGTGTGTCTGTGGTGAAGCTCAGGGTCTTATTGATCTTGGCGATTATCTTTTCGCTGCCAATCAGGAAGGCGGCGCCTCCCGCCGATGCAGAGTACTCCAGCACATCCCCTGGTGCACCCTGAGAGGTGTCCGCGCCTATGGCGACGCCAAATTTGATCATGCCTGATGCGACCATTCCCATACAGGTCTGTATCCCTGCGGTCCCTGCTTTGCACGCGAACTCCATGTCAGCGGCCGTCAGGTTCGGTGTCGCTTCAATAGCCTCCGCCACGACCGTTGCGGATGGTTTGACAGCATAGGGGTGGGATTCAGAACCGACATACAATGCACCGATGTCTGCAGGGTTGACCCATGGAACTCTCGCCATCATGTATCTTGCGGCCTCTGTTGAGATCGTTATGACATCTTCATCAATCCCAGGAACGGACTTCTGATTGATCATCAATCCTTTCCCCATTCCTTTGCCGTCCACACCCCAGATCCTCCCGATCTCCTCGGGTTTGATCCGATAGCGGGGTATGTACGCACCGTAACTTACAATTCCTACATCCATTTATTTCCCTTCTTTTAGCATGTTCATCTGTTTCACGAGTTCGTCGACGCTGAGTTTGGTCACTACAAGCGGAATACCTTCAAGTTTAGCCAGTTTTATCGCAAGCGGGTCGGTCTTCTCAGGCTGCTGATAAACGACCATCGCAGGCGTGAGAGGATGGGCCCTTATGGCGACCATCGGAGAGCGTCCGAAGTGTACGTTGGTAAATACAAGAGCCCTCTCTATGCTCCACCCATAGATCTTCAGATAATCTTCGGAACCAAGGCTGAGGATGGTCTTCAGAGAATCCACGATCGTATATCCGTAGATCCTTTTCGCAGGCATTTTCTCTGTGTTCAGGTTCTTGCCACCGATCGCTTCGATAAATGTCTGCTCATCAATACCGCCTGAGAATTCATCCATTGCTATAATACACTCAAGCTTCATGTTCGGCAAGTAACGCGATGCCACAGGAGAGCCGTTCTCGGCATCCAGTTTTATGAAGGCATCCACCATTTTCTTTATGACGGTAACCCCGGGTGATTTCCTGCGTCCGGACTCATAATCGCTTACTACCGAATGCGAGATGCCCATTGCATCTGCAAGCTGGTGTTGGGATAATTTGAATTCTTCCCTCCACTTTCGGATGGTCTTTCCTGGTTCTGAAGATAGGGTGATCTCCCCTGCGATTTTCTCCTTGAACTCGTCTACCATTATCGTAAAATTGATTGATATTATTTAATAATGCCGAAGGTGTGTAACGGCAATCGACGGATAAAGAGGTTATTTAAGCTCTTTCTTTAAAGTTTCCACCACTGTTTTAAGGACAGTCACCCTGGCATATTTCTTATTGTTTGCCTCCACTACTGTCCAGGGGGCATGTTCGGTGTTGGTAGATTCGATCATTACGTTCACATGCTCATCGTATTCGTCCCATTTGGAGCGGTTGCGCCAGTCCTCCTCTGTGATCTTCCATTGCTTCAGCGGGTCTCCCTCTCTCTTCTCGAATCTTGCTAACTGCTCGTCGGGCGTGATGTCAAGCCAGAATTTCACCAGAATGATCCCGCTGTTGACCATTATCCTTTCAAAAGCGTTGATCTCGGGCGGAGACCTTTTGTATTCCTCTTCTGTACAGAAACATTCTATGGGCTCCACCATCATCCTTCCATACCATGTTCTGTCAAAGACAGATATATGCCCTCTTTCCGGGATGCCTTTGCTGAATCTCCATAAGTACGTGTGATTCAATTCATCCTCAGAAGGGGCTTTGGTCTGGAACACATCATAGCCTCTCGGATTGAGCGCGTGGCAGAGGTGCTTTATGCATGAGCCTTTACCGGAGGCATCCCATCCTTCGAAGCAGATGGCCATCGAACGGTTGCTCAGAGAGAGCTTCATCTGCAATTCCCCAAGTTCTTCAGACAGCTCCTTAATGGTCTCATCATAATGCGGGCACTTTTTGTCGAATTTCAATTTTCCCCGCGGATTGTCATATATTCGCCCGATCTCCAGCGGAACACCGGCAGACGGCTCCATGTCCAGTCTTTCTTTTACTATTCTCATTATTGTCTCGGCGGTCTCAAGCACCGTTTCTCCGATGCCTTTTACTTGTATCGTATTCCACGGAGCATATTCTGTGTTCGTTCTTTCATAAATGTGATCGAACATCACTTCTCTGTACTTAGTCGGGTCGATGTGATCCATAGAAAGGAAAGATTTCTTCGGTACCCTCGGACCATACTGCTTGCCATATTCTTTCATGGATGATTCCGTCGCCCTGAAGATTATCTTGATCAGAAGAACACCGTTGTGGACAAGGTACCTTTCGAGGCCGTTGCTGATGCCGAGCATGGTGTCAAATTCATCCGCTTTTTCATCCTCGTTGTATTGCTCTATGATAGACGAATACCACGACCTATCGAACAGGCCGATCTGCCCGCCGCCGGGTAAGCGGTGAAAGAAGTCCATGATAGGTCTCGGACCATTGGGTCCGGCAGGGTCATAGTGGGTGTAGGTAACTCCTCTCGGTTCAAGACACCTTATCAGTTCGCTGTTAACCCGCCCGATGACCCTTCCGCTGCTGCCTTCAAAAAGGATAAGGACAGGCAGCCCGGCTGTGAGCACCCTCTGCTGCAACTGGTTCAGATCGCTTAGAAGATGGTCCGGTATCAATGCTTCCATGTGACGATAATCGCAGAGCAGGATATTAAATGAACTCAGAGAGAGTTAAGCAAGCTCTTCCGCAACGTTGAACAGATTTTATAAAAATAAAAGGAGTTTGAAATAAGATTTTAGCAGACTCAGTGGAGTTCGATCGTCACATCGTCTGTGATCTTTCCTCTCGGGACCACGTACTCTCCGTTTGCATCCGGCAGGATGGTGACCCATGTTCCATCCTCTCCTATGCGGTAAGATACCGTTCCGGACGAGCCATTTCCTATCGTGAACCTGTATTCGCTCTTCCTGTGAACTGAATCTCTGCCGATTATTGCCAATGAGTTCCCAGTCTTGATGACATCATAGTATCTTCTGTAGAAGAATAAGAACCACATCAGAAGGCCCACAAGGATCAGCAATACCACTAATGCAAGGGCAAACAAAGGTAAACCATGGTCTTTCTGAGCATTGGTAGAATTGTCATCGGATAAAGGCTCTTCCACGTCCGGGGATCCATCAGGGTTGTTAGATATCGTCCCCGTCGGAGCGCTTTTTATATCTATGGCCTTGTTCGAATACACATTAAAGAACGTGTAGTAGCCAAGATCGATCTGAGTCTGGGTCAGAGACACACCGTTCACTTTCACAGAGGAAATGTAGTATCCTTCCTTTGCGTAAAAATGGAACTCTTTGTCGGCTCCGCCCAGCACCGTCACCACTCCGTTAGGAGAGACACTTGATCCCGAATCCGCGGTCGCAGTGATGTAGTATAGCTTATCGTTCGGAACGTTGTTGGAACCCCCGCCCCCGACAGAGCTAAAGACTGCCCCTACTGTCACATCCGTTCTCGCGGAATATTCGCATGGATTGTTGGTCTCCGTTGAGATGCCTCCGGTCCAATATGAGAACTCATATCCCGAAGATCCGGCCGCACGGAGGTGGACAGTAGCCACGATCTCTATGAAGCTCATGGAGGATTCGCTGCCGTTGTTAGGGAAGTCATACCACTTCACTCCATCGGTCGACCACTCTATTGTTCCGTTCGTCATCCCCTGATCCAGAGAAATGGTGTAGTATGTGGGCTCCCCGAGCTTAACGGGGAGCATACTGGCATCGTCGGCAGATGGTATATCCTCTGAACCGTCGTACACCCCTCCTTTGATGGTAATGGTCTTGATGTCGTCGGGAGTGAGATACACATATAGGTTATCGCTTATCTGCGTTCCAGTGTTATATGCGAAGTTCCAGTAGTTGGCCGGCAACGTAAAGGTGTCAAGCAATACAGTGCCATCGCTGGCGTAAACATGGATTTCCACATTTTTCGTCTTCGATATCGTTCCGCCGAAAGTGGCATCAACAAAGAAACCATCGCCCGAGATGCTGGCAACGTGGATGGCAGGCATCCTTCCCGCTGAAACTGCTCTTACGTGTGCGGTCTGTTCGATCATCAATACTGCGCCTGCGCCGTCACTTGCGAAGATGCTGTTGCCTCCGCCGATACCCGCGCCTCCAAAGCCGTATGTATCGCTTGCGCCGCCCCAGTCGCCGCCTACAGCGGTCACCGTTGCGTTTTCGATAATGGTAACGTTGCCGCCGTTCCCGCAGTTTCCAGATATGCACATAGCGCCGCCGATACCTGCAGCATAACTGCCGGCTTTTGCGGTCACTGTTGCGTTTCCGCTGATGGTTATATCGCCGCCGTTGCTGCCGCCCTTCTTGTTGCCGTATCCGCCGCCGATGCCTGCGCAACTGCCGCCACCGACCGCGGTCACGGTCGCGTCTCCGCTGATGGTTATGGTGCCGCCGTTGCCTCCCATGGCACCCTGTCCTCCGCCGATTCCTGCCCCGCCGCCGGTTGCTGTCACGGTGCCGCCATTGATGGTAATGGTGCCGCCGCTTCCTCCGCTGCCTGGGTTATTGTTGTTACAGCCACCGCCGCCGATGCCTGCACCGTAAAATCTTCCCTTCGCGGTCACTGTACCGCCGTTGATGGTTATGGTGCCGCCATTCCCGCAGTTCCCTGTGCTGGACCCTCCGCCGCCGATGCCTGCGCCATTATTGCCGCCTGTCGCGGTCACAGTGCCGCCATTGATGGTTATGGTGCCGCCGTCGATACCGACGCCTGCGGCAGATCCTCCGCCACCTATGCCTGCGGCGTAGCTACTGCTGGGTGCAGTTATTTTCAGTGCCCCATTGCTATCGGCCTTGTCAATAACTATTGCTGTACCGCTTGGCACCAGAATGCTACCATCTATTGTGTTGGAATATACCAACAGCATCGTCACTGAAGCGTCACCCTGAAGTTCCATATTACCGGTTATGTTGATACCGCCGACCAGCACAATAGTATCCACATTATTCAGGAAGATGATGTTTATGTCATGCTTGGCAGTGTCATTTTGCGTGATTTCGTAGACAAGACCGCCGTTTGCATCTGTGTCAAATGTAAGAGTTCCCTCATCACTATCCCATGTGACGCCATAGACACTCTCCGGGCTGTCAAGGTAAATTGTGTAGTCTGGATTCGGTGCGAGCGATGAAGAATCTGAATCTCCAGGCGCAAGTTCCACAAATGCTACCGCTAGTACAATAACTATTGACAGAATCAGCCCATATTTAAAAACAGGATTTTTTTTGACAATCCTCTTTCTAACTTTATTACTATATTGTTTTATCTTCATTTCATATGCCCCCCATATGTTATGCTAAAAAGGATTCAGCAAGCCGTTTCAGGAATATCCATAGATATCTCTGACGGTTTGTGCTTTTTCAATTGCGAAACGATGTGTGCAGATGACCCGGCCCATATAAGCCGCGCACTTTCTCCATATTCTCTTTTTTTCAATGATGGCCCCCCTTAACACTTCATCATGAACGTGTCAGATTAGCAATAGGCACTTTTCATGCGCCCACATTCAATCGTTAATACCAAGCGACTATCTATATATAAAGCACATCATGATACTACAAAAATATTATTTCTCTTTGCGAACAAATATGGGAATATCCGCAGCAGATCCGATTGTGAGGGCGGTCAAGTTGATATATTTAATTTTAATTAACAAGAATACAGTGAAAAAACAATGACGGGTATCGGCAGCTGCATCAGAAAACTGAGAACGGACGAGGGTGAGGTCACAGTGTACAGCCTCAGGGAACTTGAGAAGAAAGGCCTGATAAAGGACCTTGAGAAGATGCCGTATTCCATCAAGGTGATGATCGAATCAATGCTCAGGAACAAAGACGGGGAAGTGATCACAGACGAGGATGTGAAAACGATAGCGTCATGGGGTCCGAAGACGAAAAATGATCATGATATACCGTGGATGCCGGCAAGGGTCCTGCTTCAGGACCTCACCGGCGGTGCGGCAGTTACAGACCTGGCATCCATGAGGGAGGCGGTATCCATGATGGGGAAAGACCCGGAATCGATCAACCCTCTTGTGCCTGTGGACCTGGTGATAGATCACTCGATACAAACAGATTTTGCCGGCAGGGCGGACGCACAGGACCTGAACGAGGAGCTTGAATTCCAGAGGAACAGCGAAAGATATGCGCTGTTCAAATGGGCGCAGAAGGCATTCAGGAACTTCAGGGCAGTTCCGCCGGGGAACGGGATATGCCATCAGGTGAACCTCGAGTATCTTTCTCCGCTGATACATGTCAAAGAGGAGAAGGGCGTGCTGACCGCATATCCCGACTCATGTTTCGGAACTGATTCCCATACGACGCAGATCAATGGACTGGGAGTAGTCGGATGGGGTGTTGGAGGGATAGAGGCAGAGGCGGTCATGGTAGGGCAGCCCAGCTACATGGAGGTACCAGACGTTATCGGCTTCAGGCTTACAGGCAAGCTCTCTCCTGGCGTGAACGCCACGGACCTTGTACTAACCGTTGTCCAGATGCTCAGAAAGAAGAATGTTGTGGGTAAATTCGTGGAGTTCTTCGGGCCGGGATATCAGAATCTGTGCCTTGCCGACAGATCCACCATCGCCAACATGGCTCCGGAGTACGGCGCGACGATGGGCTATTGCCCGATAGACGGAAAGACAATTGAATATCTGAAGCTCACAGGAAGGGATCCAAAACACATCGATGCGGTCGAGAAATACGCAAAAGAGCAGACCCTTTGGTATGATGGAGAACCGGAATACACCGACACGCTGGAACTTGACCTTTCAACAGTAAGACCGTGCCTAGCGGGATATAAGAGACCGCAAGACCGCATCGATCTTCACGACATGAAGAAGGAGTTCGCAGAAGCCCTTAAGGCCTTGGGGGTCAAAGAGCAGAGAATGCCGTCCGGGGATAAGATGGGCGACGGCTCTCTGGCGATAGCATCGATCACATCATGCACGAACACTGCCAACCCGTCCGTGATGATCGCCGCAGGGCTTGTGGCCAAGAAAGCGAACGAACTTGGTCTCAAACCGAAAAAATACGTCAAGACATCTCTTGCCCCAGGCTCAAAAGCGGTCACGGAATATCTGAAGAACTCTGGACTGCAGGACCACCTCGACGCAATGGGATTCCAGTGCTGCGGATACGGGTGCATGACGTGCATTGGGAACAGCGGGCCGCTTTCCGACGAGGTATCGGAGGAGATAAGATCGAAAGACCTTGCGGTTGCTGCGATAGCTTCGAGCAACAGGAACTTCGAAGGAAGGATACACCCGCTGGTGAAGGCAAACTATCTTGCATCCCCGCCGCTGGTGGTGGCGTTCGCAATAGCGGGTCGCGTTGATATTGATCTGGAGAAAGAGCCTCTTGCCAAAGCGAAGGGCAAGGACATCTATCTCAAAGACATCTGGCCCTCAGATGAGGAGATCCAAAAGCTGACGGAGAAGTACGTAACGGAAAAGACCTTCTCTTCGCAGTACAAGGATATTTTCAAAGGGTCGAAGAGATGGGAGAAGATAGAAAGCAGGGATTCTCCGCTGTTCGCGTGGGATGAGGACTCTACGTACATAAGGAATCCCCCATTCTTCGACGAACTGTTCGATGACCCAGAGATAAAGAGCATAAAAGGGGCAAGATGCCTCGCGATGCTCGGGGACTCGATAACAACCGACCACATTTCTCCTGCAGGTTCGTTCGATGCTGCATCGGATGCAGGAAGATACCTGATATCGCTCGGGGTGGAAGAGGATGATTTCAATTCGTACGGATCAAGAAGAGCGAACCATGAGATCATGGTCAGAGGGACGTTCGCCAACATCAGATTGAAGAACCTGCTCACTCCGGGCACAGAAGGAAGTTCATCCAAATACTTCCCTGAGAACAAAAATGATACGATATTCGAGGTATCAAGAGCATATTATGAGGATATGACCCCTCTTATCATACTTGCAGGAAAGGAGTACGGGACCGGAAGTTCCAGGGATTGGGCAGCGAAAGGGCCGAACCTCCTTGGGATAAGGGCAGTGATCGCGGAATCATTTGAAAGGATACACAGATCCAACCTTGTAGGCATGGGCATAGTTCCGCTGCAGTATCTGGAAGGCCAGAATGCGGCCACTCTGAAACTGAACGGCTCAGAAGTATTCGATATCGATCTGGAGGACCTTGAGCCGAAAGGGATCGTCAGGGTCACGGCGTACAGGGACGGAAAGAAACTGGAATTCGATACCGTCTGCAGAGTGGACGTTCCGATAGAGGTGGAATACATAGCGAACGGCGGGATACTTCAATATGTGCTGAGGAATATGGCTGCGCAGTAACGATAGATTTAATAGAATGATGGAAATCCTCTTTCAATGGGCCCGTGGGGTAGCTTGGTATCCTTGTAGCTTCGGGAGCTATTGACTCCGGTTCAAATCCGGGCGGGCCCACTCAATTTTCATGGCCAGCAGGTCATTTTCGAAAACCGATTAGTTTTGACGGCGGAAAACGGAAGGTGCATAGAGGCTTTCGCGTTTATCGGACTTACTAAAAATCTTAACTTTGTTAACTTTTATACTCTACTCTTATATACTATCACTCTTCAACCGAGCACCCTGCCAGACATCTAAAAAATCGAATAAAGTTAACTCCAGATTAATTGTTGTTAAAAGTGAGTTAGCATTGGTCTTCAGTTAACTTGACATTATATAGACTATCTTTCGCGATTTCCTCCCGAAGATCCTTTGGAGATCAAAGGGTCGAGGCGATAGCATGATCAATAATAAAAACAAGAAAATTCTGTTCGCGGTATTTTTTGCGATGATAGCCTGCCTCGCGGTAGGTCTTGTCGCAACGGAACACACGTCAGAAACCTCTGATGCTGCATCATCAAGTTTCACTAAAACGATACAGGCGAACACCACATACAGTAACGAAGTAGTTTGGACCTTTTCCGGCTCCGGCTCCGGCGCAATAGGCGGATGGGGCCCTACTAACCAATTCCCTCCGGGAATATCTTTCACAACGAAAGTAGCGAACAATAAAATGAGTCTGGTTCTTAACGGCTCTACTGGCTGGGTAGGAAGTACGCAACTATACTTCTGGCAGGGGGAACTCGCTGCAACAAATCAAATGTATTTCGATTTGGTTGTTAATCCAGGAACAATAACCGTAACATACGATGCGAATGGCGGACTCGTCAAAGGAAACACGACATGGACAGAACCTGTCGTTTCCGGTGGACATCCGACCGTACCAGCTGCGACCTTCTCGAACGGTTCTCAGATCTTCCAGGGATGGGCGACGTCATCGACGGCGACAACTCCAAACTTTACATCCAATAGTGTAGTTACAGCCCCGATAACCGTCTATGCGGTGTGGACTCAGGCTAGTACCTCCATATCGTCATGGAGTGCGACCGTAAGCAACGGTCAAACGTTTGGTCACACTTTCACGGTGACGCCGTCGAACGCGACAATATCCATAAGCAGCTCTCCTGCAGGCTGGGGAGTATCCATAAGCGGAAGTAATCTAAGCGGAACGGTCCCGACCGGCTCGAACCCTGGAAATAACTTCATTGTGCTTAAAATATCCGCTTCCGGATTCGCGACCACTACGCAGACGATAATAATCAACGTACCCGCTTACGCAATACCGCCAATTGAAAAACAGCAGGCACAGGGAACTACATTTTCGTGGGAGCCTGTGACAAACCCAAATAACGCCACGATCACAATAAATAGTGTCAAACTGGATGGAAATACCCTAACAAACAGCGGTTTCGCCATGGTAGGAAGGACGATCACCGGACCTCTATCGAATGTCGGAACTTACGTTATCAGCTTCAATATTTCTGCATCAGGATATACCTCTTCAACCTCAACAGTGAGCGTATACGCTTTCGCTCCGGTTGCGACGATAGACCCGCCGGGCATATCAAGCATAAATGCTAACCAGCGTTCGGGAGTAGATCGCACATGGGATTTTATCGCAGTTAACCCGATCAACTACGCTTCAATCTCGTGGAAAGTACAAGGTGGTCCGGTCTTCCAGACGTCATCTACTACAGCAGTATATCAGTTTCCGACGGCAGGATCCTACACAGTTGAGTGTGACCTTCTTGGTCTAGACGGATCCACTGTATCAAAAACAAAGACGATAATGGTAACAGATGCTTACTACCCTGAGCTCGCTTGGGTTGGAGTGCCTTATGCCGTATCATTCACAGGAACGCCGGCTACAGACATGCTTACGGCCCTCTGGTTGTCCGCGTCGACTAATACGATAGATACGCAGACGTATACGGTTGTCAGCGGTACGCCGACAAGCTCGCACGCAGGGTTCCAATACTCATACTCTGTAGCAGCAACAACCTATGACGTCACTGTTTATGCGGCTCAGACAGTAGCGCCTACAGCAATATTCAATGTTGCATATGCGAGTGATCAAATGTCAGTAACCGTGACATGGACAGGATTTAACGCATCGGTGGTCTATTATGACTACGGTGATGGGACCCCACAAACAACGTCGACAACACATACATATGCGACATCTGGAGCGTTCACTTTGACCGCTACAGCTGTAAACAACATAGCAGTACGTACATCATCGGTACCAGTATTCACAGGCGGATATGATGAAGAGATACCATCCACCGATCCTCTGAAACTCACTGATGTAACCTATCATCAGGGGGAGAAAGTGTTTATTCCGCTGACCCTGAAGACCGGAGACGAGATAACTCTTCTCGGGACTGCTACAGCGTTTGTGAGCTACGAAGAACCTAACATAGTAGGAGATACGGCCGACGTTGAACTCGGAGATTACGACTTAACGGTAACGTACACCCCAGCAGGCGGCGGAACGCCGATACAGCATACAATAAAAATATCGATAGATCCGCCTGAGCAGCCGCCGATAAACGGCGGACCGGCAACAGTAGACTATCTGACCTATGTGTATGAGATAATCGCGTTCTTTGTTCTGATTCTCGTGATCTACATTGTGTACAAAGTCATCAAATCGAGGAAAAAGGGTAAAAAGAAGTGATAAAATGAACACTAACAGAAATAAAACACTTTTAGCGGCCCTAGTGGCCGCGGTTGCTTTTTCTTCTGTCTTTTGTTTCGTGGCTTTCCACGTGGCAGATACGGAGGCCGCGGCCGCCGGAGATTACACCGTCGATGGTGGCGGACTGACAGATGCGCCTTTCACAGATCTGTCGCTGGCGATCGCAGCAATAGAGTCCGATGCAGCAGTGGGCGCAACATATACAATAACCGTTCACGCGGACGATCCGACAGCTCCAGCCGTCACTATCAACGCAGGAAAGCACGTGATCATCACTTCTGCAGACCCTGCAAATCCATGCACACTCACCTCTACAACAACAGACATCAGACAAATAATTGTAACCGGTACAGGAACGATGCTGACAGTTGAGGATATAATCTTCAATGGAAACACTTCTGGCGGCGGGATTGGTGTAGAATCAGCAGGACAGCTTAATGTCAACTATGGAACCAAAATATATTACTGTCACGGGATCAACGGCGGCGGGATACAAGTAAATGGGAACAACAGCAAGTTCTACATGACCGGCGGCGAGATTTGCAGTAATAAGGCAAGAGACTATGGCGGCGGGATTTATTCAGCTAATAACACCGGTCTAATTTGTGAAATTACAGGTGGGCTAATTGATAACAATGTTCAAACGTCAACTGGATACGGCGGCGGGATATGTTGTATGGGAAATGCCACAATCTCTAACTGTGTAGTTTCAAACAACACAACCGGGTCTAATGGAAGTGGGATATACTTCTGCGGTGGAACAATAACCGATACGATCGTATCCGATAATGGCACTACTGTCGGAAACACTTCTGGTGGCGGTATATTCGTTTCTGGGAGTTCTGCGGTAACATCCATAACAGGATGCACTATCACCGGAAACAAGGCATTCAGTGGCGGAGGTATAAGAACCGCAACCGGAACGATAACCACAATAAAAGATGATATAATCTCATACAACGAGGTATACGTAGCAGGCGGAGGGAGCGGAGGAGGCATATATGCATCATCCACTGTTAACATAAATGGACAGACAGAGATATGCAATAACACCGCAGGACAAGGTGGCGGAATCTCGGCAAGCGATTCTGGGACATCCATATGCACAATATCCGAAAATGTAAAGATATCACACAATACGGCAATATATGGCGGCGGGTATTACTCATCCAGTAGCTCATCAGCACAACTTACGATCTCTGGAAATGTCCTGATCTCAGACAACACAGCAACAGGAAACAGTAAATCCACAATGGGATCAGGTGGCGGAATTCGTGTTGCAAAATACAGCAGTTTGATGATATCAGACGGCGTGGTCTTCTCCGGAAATAAGGCCACAGCCATCAGAGTGCAAGATATTTCATCCACCTTAGATAACGACAAAAATGGCACACCAGATCTAACAGACTATTCACACACAATTGGAGCTGTTATCCTTGATAATTTTGTCGACAATGGACAAAATGCTACTGCATATAACAACTATGACATCAACTATGCAAGTGATTCCTATGTTGTCTCGTTCGACACTAACGGAGGAACTACGATAGATCATCAGTTCATTTCGGCAGATGGAATGTCTCTTGCACTCGTACCGGAGGATCCAACCTCTAATGGATACGATTTCACAGGATGGTTCGCCGATAATATGCTCACAACAGAGTTCGATTTTGCGGTTCCAATAACAGCGAGCACAACAATCTATGCCGGATGGGAAGAGACCGGAGACGGGAACGGTGGCGATGGCGGCAATGGCGGAGGAGACGGGAACGGTGGCGATGGCGGCAATGGCGGAGGAGACGGGAACGGTGGCGATGGCGGCAATGGCGGAGGAGGCTGCGGCGAGTCGTGTGGGGACGCTTCGATCTCTGTCTTTGGTCACGATATTCCCGTATGGATTGTAGTGATTGTGGCGGTCTTGCTGCTCATCTTGATAGCGGCGGCGGTTGCGAAGGGGATGAGAAAATGGTGACAATGAAGACGATAGCTCCGAACGAATTCCTGAAGGGTTTCTTCTCGGGCATAGGCACGGTCATCCTGATACTACTGATCTCGGCGTGGGTGTTCTGATGCCCGGCGAGATAACATTTATGGAAAGGGCGATTGCCGGCGTATCGAGAGTATTGGGCATAGGTGGAAAGGTCGGAAAAGAGGCAAAGACCATAAGGATCGTAGAGGAAGGAAGCAAAATTGCGAGAGAAGGCGGTAAGGCCGCCAAGGTCGTCTCAGACGGCGCCAGATCCCTGAAGTATGGAGCGATTGGGGGCTTGACCACTTTCTTTGGATTCGAGTGGTTAACGAACGGCGGTCTCGTCCAATCGGTGGGCGGCACGCTGGGGATAAGCAACACTGCAGCCTCGGCCCTCGTCATCGTGGTCTCTCTGTCGGTGGTCGGCGTTGTCATCTACGGCCTTTTCAAGCATATGACTAAGGGGACAGGCGGAACCAGATCGAGAGGAGGGAAGTGATGACGGACTACACTGTCATAATTCCTACAATATGGGATTACTTCGATCAAATACTCCACGGTGTCCCATTTTGGATCGGTCTGGGTGTGATGTGTGTTCTCACGATAGGTCTATCTCGTATCTATCGTAAGCGCAGGGGATGGTACTGATGATCCAATTCCTTTTCGGGATATGGGCCGTCGCGGATCTGATCTCCGAGTACTTCACTGGTCAGGACACCGTGATGCATCTTATGAACCTGTTTGGCATCGGTTATCAGGTCAGCGGGGACTCCATAACTCTGGAATGGGGCATGCCCTGGGCTGACTTCCTGATTTTGAACATGTCATACATCATATGCATAATCGCGGTGATCCTGCTGACTTTCTGGATATCGCTGAGGCCGTTCGACTCGAATGGCAAGGTCATCTGGAGCATTAGCAGGGCCCATAAGATAAGGAAAGAGAGGAGAATGACCTCATGAAAAAACCATTTTCGAAACTTCTTATGGCAGTGGGCATATTGCTCTCGGCCTTTTTTGTTCTAGACTTCATAGCGTGGGTTACGACGGGGGACGGTCTCGCCGAACAGATAGGCGGCAACAGGTCCCCATTCTTCGGCGCTATCGCCCGTCATATAGCCGGGATGCCTCAGTGGCTTTTCTGGCCCCTCGCAGCGCTGTCTGTGGTCGTGCTGTCTTTTCTGATAGCGCTTGCGATAGTTTCCCTCTATAGGGGGGAGCTGTCCGAATGAAACTCAGATACATCATACTCGGCAGCAGTCTTTTCGCGTGGTCGGCCGCAGCAGCGGAGTTCCTCTGCGATTACTTCAAGATCGATATGATCATCGGCCGACCCGTGCTCAATTTCGTCATACTCGGCGCGGGGATCCTAATAGGACTGGGCTTTTCAAAGAGGGATTGAAATGAGCACAGCATCTGTCATGACGGCTGCTGCCCTGATCATTCTGATCTTTATATGGGTAGGATGGCGCAACAGACTGGAGTATCATGCCCGCGTACCCGACGATGCCGGGCTGGTCGCGGTCATAATTCTCTTCGCGTTGATCGCGGTCTTTTTCAACAGGATAGAAGTATCCATTTGCGCTCTGTCGGGGATTATGGCCTATGCTCTAGGAAACCTCGTCGGACCCTCCGAGCGGACGATCACAGTCTGGACGCGCAATACCGGCAAAAACCTCAACAGATTACACAAGATCTCATACTTCCTTGATAAAGAGACCGCATACATAGCGCCGTCATCTAGAGCGGAGTCTTTCGCCGCTTTCTTCGGCGCGCGGTCTAAGCTGGACATAGACCTGTCCAGACCGTACTACACGACGAAGCTGGAGATCGAAGAGGAATCGATCGAGAACATCATTCCCGTTGCCCTATCATCCGTATCTGAGGAGACGATCAGGCACTGCATAAGCTTCGGCCACAGGAAGGTCGCGAACCCAGAGGACCCTAGCGGACCTAAGATTAAAGAAAAAAGATATCTTCTGCATTTCAAACAGCGCACGTACACTTATGTTCCGGCTGACCGGATGTATCAGAGGCCTGATGTGATCTTCTTCGATCTGAGCGTTGCAGATAAGGCGATAGCCGATGCGTCGACCGCACGCGCAAGAGTATCGAGGCTGGAGCTCGAGCTGTCGCATGCTAAGTACGACGGCGTGATCGATCATGTACGGGACATGTGCTCTTTGGATATGGACCATCACAACCTGCCGGAGGATCTCCGGAAGATCATCGATGAAGAAGAGAAGCGAAGGCTCAAGATCAAGGACGCGGAGGACGTCGCCGAAGACGGCGGAGAGGGGGTGGAACCGCGGCCGAAGAAGGCAAACTGACGGTCCAGCAACGACCGCGCCCTTTGGATGCCGACACACAGGAGATGATCCTGTACGGTTCTCTTTACCCTCAAGTCAAAGCGTACGAGGTCGAGATAGGGTATGAGATCACTCTCGTCGATGAGCGCATACGCTCTATCCTCGCTTACCTAGACATAGGCCTCTGCGATGAGATCCTCAGATATCATGCCGCAGCTGTCCGCACCGATCGCAGAGCGTCGGACGTCATCGGCGCGGAGGATGTCGGACGTCTCGGCGACACATTGTATTCATTGAGGGAGATCGAGCGCCTGAGGTGGGCGCGGGCGTGGTTAATAGACAGGCGCGACCGCATCCGCACGTACGCACGTCTCCATGGCACGATACAGCAGTCCGCTGCGATCCGCGGCGGAGTCTCGATCGGAATGTGGAAGGACACATCTAAGGGCGCCGAGCAGAACCGCGGGCCGATCAAGCATCCGCACTCTAAGGAGGGCTGACCGTGGGTGTCTATGTGCAGACCGGCTCAACACTTAACCGATACTGGGCGGAGATGCTCGATGCCATGCCGGCGGTGGATACACGCCCGATATTCCTGCTGACCTTCGAGTCCGCGCTATCTGGATGCATGGAGACATCGATCTACGAAACTACGGCATACGCAAGGATCAATGCCCGATATCCGATACCGGACGACAACAACCGGCTCATGCCCCTTCAGGCCTACCGAGCATGGGTTACGGCCTACACGGAGATAATGCGGGAGTTCAACCTTTTGGGCCTGATCAGAGATAAGCCACCGGAGCTCGACGGCGATATAAGTTCGTTCATGGAGGCGGTCAATGGAAGAGCGTAAGTTCAACCTGAAAAGATTCCTGCATGAGATCTGCACCGAGCCCGGCGCCGTGAATTTCTTCGACGGCCATATGGGAAAAGGAAAGACGCATGCCGCGATCGCACTTGCCCAAACGTACATAGAGAGCGGCCAAACCCCGGCATATCTCCTTACCAATGTCCCCTTCGAAAAGAGGATCTCCGAGAGGGAGCGGGGACTCGGATATCCCGATCGCGTCTATAAGGTCCGCAGCATGGATGATCTATTCAGGGCGGTCACTGATATCATGACCAAACATCCGGACGGAGACTATCGCATCATTTGGGTGCTCGATGAGGCTCAAAACTTCATGCGCGCCGAGTCGCACATGACTCCGCTGACAAACTTCCTGCACTCATTCTTTTCGAACATCCGGAAGCTCAACATGTCCGTTTGGTTGCTTACTCCGCTCCCTGATAATCTCGGCCCGAGGATGCGCACCGGGCCCGTAACCGGAGACAGGGACGGATACGTGACGGTAACATGGGAGAAGGACATGGAGGCTATCACCGCCTTCCTTGATAAGAACGGCGTCGACCGGAAGAATGCGATCAGATTCATGGTGGTCAAATGGAAGGTGTCGATGCAGCCTTTCATCATGTTCGTGCCATCTACGTCATGGACGACGCCCTTGACGGAGCTCGCCGTCGGAGAGTCGGCATATGACACTAAGGCCCTTGCGTCCTTCTCGATGGGATCCGTCAGCATTGACGATATAATGGGCGTCCTAAGCGCGGACACGTCGCGAGAGGTGGCGGGCGCTCTGAGAGCGTACTATAAGAAGAAAGACGAAGCGCCGAAGGAGGAGATCGAGAATGATCCGGATGCGAAGCTCATGGAGAGGGTCGGCCGCGGACGCGCCGCGGGCATGACCTGGAAACAGATCGCGGCATACGAGGATATCAAGGATAGCACGATCAAGTCCAAATTTTACACTTTTTCGAACAAAAAAGTTTCGTCAAAAATAAAGACAGCCAGCAAAAAGACTAACGACGAAGACGAAGCACTACACGCGCGAAGAGAGAGTGAGAGAGAGGATATAACGGAAGGCGGAACCCGCACTCCCTCTTCCGCACCTCCCTCTGCGGCGATAGAGGAAGGGGGCGAAGCATGACCCCGAGGATACGATCGTCCGGAGCAGATGACACGCCGCGGCATGTCCCCGACGATCCCGACAATGAGGAGGCATACAAGCATCAGCCTATGCCGTCATGCGTCACGGCCATACCGCTGAGGCCTCCGGACGCGCCGGGTGTCACGCCGAGAGATATAGTGGCCTCGGACCCAAGCAAAAGGAGAGGAGATAACGTCTAAGAAGAACATGCGCAGCACGAAGGCCTCGAACCAGCCGAGGGACGAGCTCGGAAGGTGGACTGCATACAAACACCGCCAGAACAAGCGGGATAAGCTCATTCCCGTGGATGAGGGGGGCGATATGGGGTTCGGGCCAAACAGTCCGGATTTTCTCATCCTCTCGGCAGCCATCGTGGAGGATCCCGAAAAATGGAGGGCAGTGGCGGAGCATTATCCATGGAACACATTCGGAAATCACAACGATATGGAGCTGAAGTATCGATCATCCTCTCATGAGGTCCGCCGCGCCGTCCTGGAGGAGATCGCTGACCTGGAGCCGGATATCAGAGCCGTAGCGGTCAACAAACGCAGACTCCCGAAGGATTGGGAAGGCGTGGAGGGAGACAAGCTTTACCTGAAGACTGTGGAGGCACTCATGGATAATGTCATGGCAGACATAGGCGGCAAGGTCACGGTGATCTATGATCCTCACGCCTCTCTGGGAAAGACTAAGGGAATAAAGAGGGCAGAGGATGCAGCAAAGGGTTACGGCGTAGAGCTATCTGCAGCGATACAAGATCGAAGGTCAGAGGGCGAGCTCGCCCTTCAGACGAACGACTTCATACCGGGAGCTATCGGAGACAGACTCAATTTGAAAAGGACGGGAAACTATGAGATCATAGAACCGTACGTGAATCTGCGGAAGGTCGAGAGGAAAAGATAAGTGCACCGGGAAGGGCCTGAAGCCCCGCAGCCCCGATATTGCATATTATCCATCATTGGGCAGATATTTAATCGTTCGCTCATAAAAAATAGGAAAACGGGGCGGACTCGGGGGTGACGTCACCATCAAACACCCGATGCAGATGATTTATTGCTACGGGCTTATTTAATTCTTTATTTCAGAAAAGACCCGGGAATGGCTAGCTCCACCATTGCCCCCGAGGTCAGATATCTTTATTGTTCGGGATGTATTTTACTCTTCTCCCGAACTCGAGGTAGAAGTGCACCTGGAAGGGTGCAGGCTCCGCAGCCTCGATGGCTCAGACAGGCATACTTATTTTCTGACTGTGGAAGAACAATTCCCTGCTCTTCTTAGCCTCGAATGAGCTATAATTCATATCCACTTCCGTGAATCTTTTTCCGCTGTAAAGTTTGCTTATGAATTCAACATTATCATAGCTGAGGACCCATCTGTGTTGAAGGCCTCTGATTGTCTCGGACAGTTCAGTGTGATCCTCATCTTTGTAGTAATTCATGTACAGAAGATCGCCCTTTTCATAATACGGCGGGTCGATATAGACTAGAGTATTATCTACATCATAATCTACCAGTTGCCTTTTGAGGAACCTATTGGCGTCATATCCTGAAACTCTGATGCGGTCGCTCTTTTTCTTTATCTCCTCTATCTGTCTGATCAATGTTTCTTTGTTGAAACGGGCATCGATTTTGAAAGGCCCCTCCTGAGCTCTTCCACCTATTATGCCACCAGATATGATGCCCGATCGGTTTGTTCTGTTCAGATAGAATGTGGAGAACCCCAGCTCGAACATTCCGGCGGTGTGTTTCCTTCTTTGGATATCACGCTGACTATCCCATTCTTCAACAGATACCTCCGTCTCCCGGACCTTGCGGATGAAGTCATCCGGATATTCCGTGACTGCCCTCCAGAAGTAGTAGATGGAGATGTCGGCGTCGTTGATTACGACGTCTTCGACCTTGCCGGAGAGTAAAAGGTTCACGGCCACTCCTGCTCCACCTGCGAATGGCTCGATGTAAGTTCCGCTGATGCTGTTCTCGGAAAGTATCCTCTCAAAGTAATCGGTGAGTTTGCCTTTCCCGCCGGGATATCTGAGAGGAGTATTCCAACGCATAAGGTAACATCTCACTTCTTGGCCATAAATGTTTTCGTTATTCTATTCGATCATCATCGGGAAACATGGCTTTGAACAGTGGCTCCAAAGACTCCCAAGTACGTTTTAGTGATTCTGGAGTTGGATAGAAGTCATAGTTGTGGCCGAATTGGTTGAACTCTGTTCCTATGCTAACGCTTTGATCCTCTTTTGCATCGGCTACCAGCTTTGCAACTTTCAGCTGGTCCTCTGTTATCAGTTTCTTTTTCTTCAGATCCTTTGCGATTTCAATTAGTTTATCCTGAAATAAAGGCTCTCTATCAATGCTCATGATCTCTTTGTAGTGGTATTTCGTACACATCTCAAGGAGCCCTCTGAATATGAGTGAAACAACATCGGGATGCTTCTTTAACTCCAAACTCTTCAGCTCCTCGAACAAGTTCTGCATCCTATTTTTGGGGAAGTTAATCATGCAATCCTCTCCGATCAGCGTGACTTTGCGTGGTCTTCCTCTGGTGTTCCCTCTAGCTCCTTTATTTTGCGGCTGTGTATTTGCATCTATATGTATCGATGATGGCTCGGGAGAGTCCGGTCTTTCAAAGAACCCTTTGTTCCTTTTCTTGTAGATGTAATCTTCGATCTCCTTTGCGGTATTGATTGTCCTAGAGTCCAAGTGGTTTTCATCACCCTTGGAGGAAGTCATATCGAGGAGTATTTCTTTGAAATCTCTGAGCCATTCTTGTTCCGGTCTGTCAAAGAGTATATTTTCTCCCTCAACCTTCATCCCTATCTCTCTTCTGAATGCGGGATTATCGATAATTCTTTCAAAGGTAGAGAAGTCAAACGCATCCTCATCGATGGGGGGCATAGGATCTTCTTCCTCGGGAGATGATAGCCTCTCCCGCAGATGCTCAAAAAGCTCTAAATTCGGCTGAGGTTGTCCGATCGATCTGCGGTTCCTGCTTACGGCCATAGCGTCCCATTTTGTTTGACCTATCCCATTCTGTTCTCCATGATGGTTGACCTCCATCCAGAGATTCACTTCCACCTCGTCATCCGATACCTTGCAAGCGATGTACTGAAACTCACTCCTGTCTATTTTGTTCCCTAGGTTGACAAAGTATTTTTTCAGATTCGGATTGTTTTTTACCTTTTCGGGATACATCAGGCACTTTACAGCAGTCATTCTGCGGTTGCCATCTTTGATTATGTATTTTCCTTCCGAAGTGCGGAATACCATCGGGACAGTGCTGGGGTTGAGGCCATTCTCGGCAATGTGCCGCGCAATTGCCCTGATTTTCGGTTCATATTTCCCAAGTAACTGGTCTATTGCTCCTTGCTGATCATCCGCAGGAGGTAGTCGCGGGTTGTTATTATTTATCAGAAGTACATTAATACCGACCTTTTCATCCCAAAAGACCATCATCTCACCTTATCCATGTGTCCATTGAACTGTCCAGGCAGATTCTGCAGTTGAACCGTCAGTGTATTGCACCCAATGCGTTATTGTCAGTCTTTCCATCAATACTGGTTCACATCCGGAAGAGAAGGATGTATAAGTCGATGTAATCTGCGTTCCATCGAAGAAGGTTTCCGTCCACTTTTGTTCTTCAATCCCGGCAGTATAATTTGGCACTGCCGTGATTATTTTCCTCAAGACCCCGTCCCCATCTGCCGGGTTTAATGCACTGTCAGGGTCAATATCTTTTATCGTTACTGTAAAAGATGCATCATGCGATGTTCTTAACTCCAGCGTTATATTTTTCGTAGGAGTGAACGTAAATCCCTGTGTTGTCGATAGTAACTTTCCTTCAGTATCATACCATCCGGTGAAAATGTATCCGGGGTTGATGTTAGCATATAATCTAGCCGGCACTCCGCCCTTGTAAGGGCCGCTTCCGGCATAACTACCTCCGTTGGGGTTGTTCATTGTCACGGAGACATTGTAAGTCGCGTTTGGGTCTGGAACGGCGGGAGTGGACTTTTCATCAGCGTTGCCGTTATTATTCGTTTTATTAAACACAATATATGCCCCGGCCGCAACAAGCGCGACAACCAGGACAACTATCGTTATTTTGTAGACCGCAGTCTTTTCCATTTAATATCCCCCTCACTTTACTTTATGCCCTTCTGGCGCAGATGCGCCATGATCTGTCTCTATCACGTCCACGCCTCTTTCAATATTGATTAAGCTGCGTGCTACCTTTGCCCCCTCTTCAGTTACAAAATAACTAATTGCTGTCCAGTCTGCGCCGGTAGATTCGTCTCTTACATAGCCGGCTTTAATCAAATCCGCAATCCTTTCCAGTCTTGACGATCTACCAGACGACTCAGCTTCAATTATAGTCTTCTGCATCTCCCCGGGGTGCTCATATATGAAAATTAGAACATCTATTGCATGTTTTTTGCCTAGTATATCCCATATTTTCTTCACTGGTGTATATTCAAATCTCTCAATTTATGTGTTGGATTATAGATTTCGAATTTCATAATCATTATAAATTATGGAATACATAATCCATAAGCCTGAGAACAACGCCGATGAGACACGGCAGAATAAAAAATGGAGGTTCAGGAGTTCAAAAGGGGGCTTGTCTCAGGTTTTGGCTCCTTCTCCTTCCTCCTAACCTGCTGTTCTCCTCCGGCAAGGAGGAAGAAAAAATGAATCAAAAAGAGAACAAAAAAGAACGCAGCAAAGAGGTAGGTTAAATGAAGTTCATACTGATCCCGTACAGATCGATCAGCGGTGACATCGACGACCTCGGTAACGGACCGCTGGAGCCGGTCGTCAATGGGGTATCGACCTACACTGAATGCGACCCCGTGGACGCCACAGTAGTTCTGAATGAGGGCGGAGTCGGAGTGTACGTCGGCGACGTCTCTTATTTCTATGCATATATGAAGATCGCCGAGGACGCCATCAGGCGCCACATATCGAAAGCAGCGGGGGACGGCATATGAGGATCGGCGGCGGCATTTTCAAGAGGCTAAAAGAAAGGATCCTTCGCATTCTCCGTATCCGGAGGAAGAAAGAGGACGAGCTCACGGATGAGAGGAGGGAGCACGATGACAAGCGGTGAAATATGGGAATGGGGGGTTTCGCCTTCTAACACTTTACCCCCTTCCCACCCCGACAAAGAAGCCGGCGAAGCCTCCGTTTCAAGATTCAATCATGATATATTATGCATCATAAGATCGGGAAAGGAAAATATCAAGGATATCACGAGATCATATAATGAACTAAGAGACCTTGATGTAAATTCAGAGGTCATATCTAAAAAATGCAATTGGTTAGAGAAAAAAGGATTCCTTATACAATTATCAAATGCCGGACATAATAGACCCACTGGATTTAGCCTGACCGAGGCCGGAATTAATGCGATCGGGTTGCCGATGTCTAACAAGACCAAAACGATCACCGGCCAATGCTCTCCGACAAGCTCGGAATGCAGCGGGTCCGACATCAAATCTACGGATATTGTCTGCGCCCCATCAAGAGAGAAAAGGATCTCGCAGACCGATATCGATATCCTTAAAATTGTCAAAGAGAGCGGCACAATAACTGCTAAGTCGATATCGGAACAATTTTACAAAATAAGCGCAGAAGAGAAAGGCGGCGAATCAAGAAGAACGACGATCAATAACAGATGCCGCATCATGAAGGAAAGAGGATATCTTAGGAGTGGACAATCAGTAAAAAGCGGCAGCGTGAATAAAATCACAAACACTTGGGAGCTGACGGACGCGGGCGCCGCAGCGATCGCAGAGAACAAGAGGAACAAGGCAGCTGAAAAATGCTCATACGAAGAGATCCTTGAAAGCATCGATAACGGTAAAGAGGCGGCCGTCGCCATGGAGACGCCCGCCGGCGAGATTCGCGAAAACGTTGACGAGAAGAAACCGATCGGAGGCCTGCATGATATCTGTGCTGTCGCAGACGCTGCGATAGCAAGCATAGACAAAGCCCTGATCATGCTAAACAACAAGAGTTATTCTAAAGCTGTAAAGGAACTGAAGACAGCGATATCCTATCTCGAAGCTGACAAGCTTGTAGAGTCTGCCGCGGATCTTATGAATGGGGACTCGGCAGCCAAGAGGATGGCGGCCGATTATCTCACGGCAGCTGCGGAGCTCCTCAGAGCGCAATCTCAGGAGGTGGCGCCGTGAACAAAGAAGATCGCAAGAGGATATCGAACATAGCGATGCAGGTTGAATCTCTGAAAGACGAACTCGGAGAGATCATCGAAGCAGAGGAGGAAAAATACGACAATCTCCCCGAAGGACTGCAGAACGGAGAGCCGGGCGAGAAGATCCAAGAAGGCCTAACATCCCTGCAGGACGCGGAGAACAGCCTAGACGATGCGTTATCGTCACTTAGCGAGGTAGATGATATATGAGCGGAAGAGAGAAGCTCGAACCTGCTGCAAGGGAGAAACGCATAAGGATGATCCTGACGTCTCTGATCGGCGAGGACAAGACCACGATGCAGATCTCCAAGACGGTCCCACTGGGGAACCTGACGATCAAGAACATACTGATCAACTGCAAGGGGTTGGGATATGTGTCGACCGATCCGCCAGTGGCTGACCGTAAAGGATGGGTAGTGTGGAAGATCACTCCCCGCGGGATAACCAGGGCAAGGGGCGGATACCATGAATGATATCGGACCGTCCGGATGCGTCGCCGATACACCGTTCCTTTCGAAGATGGACAAAGATGTACTCACATTACTAGAGAAAAGGATCACAGACTCAAAGGAGCTCACGGAAGCGTACAACCTCAGAAAGGATCTGTGTGTCGACAGGGCATGCATCAATAGAAGGTGCAGGTCCCTTTTACAAAGGGGATTTGTAAGGTCCGAGATAAGGCGGGGGGATTACACGATGATGATCCAATTCTGGGAGATCACCTATGCAGGGATCGAGGCCCTGAGAGCGCAGAAGGTGGTGCAATGAACACTCTCATAATTGGCACGCCATGGAAATGCCGCAGCTGCGGCGCAAGCGGGAACCTGTCTAGAACACAGTCCGAAGATATCCGCATCATGGGATCCGCAAGATGTCCGTCTTGCTATTCAGGGGTCAGTATCGGGAGGGTGAGACCATGTCGACGCTGAGGCAGGATATCTTGGACTACGCGGACAAGAACAATACATTCGAGCTCTGGCAGATCCTGCAGCATCTGAAGAAGATCCGCAGAGGCTACGACGCAAGCAAAACGTTGACGATGATCGAGAAGATGACAAGCGCCGGCGATCTCGTCAAGTCGCCGATCGACGGCGCCGTGCGGCCGAGGTTCCGATACGGGAGGGCGGTCTAATGACCCTGAACTACAAACAGGCGCATGAGAACGCCGAAAGGATCTACCAGGATATCAAAGACCTGCCGTACAGCAAGGCGATAAAGATCGTTGACCTCAACGAAGGGGATCCTGAATACTCTGACAGTCAGGCGTACGGATATGTGTGGGCCACCGTCCGGTGCAAGGTCAACGCGAAGCAGAAGGCAAGAGGTGAGGTGCGGTGAGCATCCTGACAGCACTGATGCTTGAACCTTACAAAGACATCAAAGGGAACCTTGGAATCCTTGAAGTTCACGATGGATCTATTAAGCGTATCCCCCAAAAGGAGTGGTACGATCCCAAATATGGTAAGGAAGGACTGGAGATCCTAAACAGGCTCGGAGAAGACTATCGGTGGATTCTGCCTAGGGATGTGACCCTCGAAGATCTGACAAACAGTCTTCCGGACCTCCACCGCCGTCTTTGCACCTTCATCAGAAAATACATATGGTTCTCAGACGAAGACACGTATGACCTGGTTGCCAATTGGGTGATAAGCACATACTTCCGAGACCAGTTCCGGACGTCCCCGCTGCTGATCTTCGACGGAGTAACGGTCGCTGGAAAGACGACAGCCCTGAAGGTCCTGGAGCAGGTTGTTTACAGAGGACTATTCACCGAATCAAGCTCAGGCGCCGCGATCGCCAGAGACATCACGGACTTCGATACAACCATACTGCTCGACGAGGTCCTGGACGGCCTGAACAGCGATCGAGGAGGGGACATCTACACGATGATGAAGAGCTGCTTCCAGCAAGGTGGCATGTGGATCCGTGCAGATCCGAAGGGACGTCACAACCACAAATACAACACGTACACAAGCATGGCGATATCCATCAGAGGGGACGCTCTGCCGGAGGATGTGTACAACAGAGGAATAAGGATCAACATGACGTCGATGCCCGAAGGTACCGAGCTAGAGGATATAGACTTCTGTGAGGAGGATGATGAACATGGACCGACCTCTCCGGCGCAGCTCCGAACCGAGCTCTACGCTCTGAAAGTTTATGCTGCGGCATATTCGAACACTCCATCATGGGCAGGGGACAAGCGCCTCGTGAACTTCAGTGATGAGATCATACGGACCAAGCAGCACTTCACCCAACGGATGGACAACGGGCAGTGGATGTATTCTTACATTCTCGGAATGGAACCGGATGCTCCCCAGATTCGCGATCGAAACCGCAAGATAGCGACAACGCTCTATAGTATAGGATTAGCAACGATGACAGAACGCGCGATAGTAGAGATGATCATAAAACAGGACCAAGCGAACAAGGAGATCGCAGCGGACACTCCGGAGGCCCTGACATTCGCGGCCCTGAAGGAGATTCTGGAGGCCCGGTGGAAGGAAGAAGGAGCACTGCATAAACACATGACACCCAGCCTTTTCTGTTTCCTGCTCGACGGGATCACGACCACCGACGTTGCCAAGCGGTACAACGAGATCCTACAAGAGCAAGGCAACGCGCCGAGAGAGCCCATCCCCACATCGAAGGTCACGGCGCGGCTCAATGCCTTAGGGCTCAGCTACAAAAGAGGTTCGGGGAACAAATCGTATATGGACCCGAAGGACGCCAACTTTACACCCAATTGGATGAGGTGCATTTCTAAGTATGACATCCGCTCACTAACCAAATACAGGAGACTCATAGACGATATAGAATGAACGGTTAACTGAAAAGACAGCCCCGGCATGGGGAGTTAACTCCCTATTTTTTCATTTGCTGGCACATCTAAAAAAAGCCATAGGGAGTTAACAAAGTGAACGAAAATAGAGAAGGGTGCACAATAGGAGAAAAAAGATGGTCAAGAGGGGGCGGGCCGCTACGGTCAAGCGGGACCCGAATAAAGACTACTATGCGAACCCCGCGAGAGTACGCCTAGGGTCCAGGCCTTTCAAGGCAGGGATCATGTACTACATCGTCCGCAATGAAGCCTATATTTTAGAGACGACAATAAAAGAGAATGCCCGTAAGCTCTACTATTTTGCCGACGTATTCTTGGAGCTGAAGCGCGAAGGAAAGGTAAGAACAACAGACCCGCGGCATATGGATCGGCAAGAGATAGAGGCATTCATGGTGTGGCTTCGGCGACAGGATCTACAGGTCTCCACCAGAAGAAAATACCTCTCTGTCCTGGACTCATTCCTTTTGTTCTGGGGGAACAACATAATCCGGGAGATGAAAAGCCGGCATGAGTTCAACGCGATCCTCAGGGGACAAGAGAATGACGTCAGATACATAGAGTATGAGGATCTGCAGAAGATCTTCGACTGTATACGTACATGGCCCGGTTATGAAGGTATCATTCTCCGGGGGTATATAGCGCTGATATTCTCGATCGCCGGCAGACCGAAGGAAATCATAGCTGCGGAAGTGGGGGATGTCAACACAGAGGATTGGCTGTACTATGTGAGGCATCCGAAGGCCGAAGGATCGTGGGGAAAGCGAGAATGGGTTCCGATAATCAGGGCAGATATGCACCCGATCATCACGAGGTTTTTGGTGGAGAGGAAAGCGTATCTGCTGAGCGTCGGAGTCAGATCGAGATATCTTTTTTTAAATCCGGAAACGCAGGCGCCATACAGCCTGAAGTACATACGGAAGCTGAAGCGTCAGGTGGAGATGGCTACGGGAGTGGAATTTCAGCTGAAGGAATTCCGGTCAACTTATGCAACGATCACGTACGCTCATGCGCCGGAGATGTCCGGTGCAATAAGCAAACAGATGCGGCACGGCGACGAAAGCAACACCCGGAAATATTACATCGCATACACCAACAAACAAGCCGCCGATCGTCTCAAAGACGAATGGAAAAAGAGCGGCATTAAGTGAACACCGGGCACATAGAGCATTCAATATCCTCTAATCAGTCACGTTTTAAGTATGCTGGCTTGCACGGTACTCGTGCCGGGCGGGCCCACTCAGGGTTTTATAAAAATAATAAGGCTTACACTACTCTTTATTGTGATTATTATCTTAGGAAAATGCAGTAAAATGGCCGTTTTTATCTTAGGAAAATGCAATTTCGTTTGCCCTAAGTGCAAGATAGGACTAGGGGAGAAGAAACTTAAGTTTTGCCCCGAATGCGGATTTGATCTTAAGGTGTGATAAACCCTCCGCCACTAGATTTTCTCCGGGATATTCTTAAACCTATTGGTCAAAGGCGCAGGCGTATACACAAATAAGGGATTTTTTTCTAAAAGTCAGAATTTATGTAGGCCCAATATTTGATTACCAAGTCTAATCTTGTTAAAAATTTGGTATTCTTCACGGGAGATTGTTTTTCATTCTTTCCTCTCTTTCTTTCATATTGCGGCCGCATCGGGGACAGAAATTCAATGTGTTCGATTCCAGATCTGCGCCGCATTCGGGGCAAATGTTCCTCTGAATGTTCTCTCTGACGAATGTATCCGGCATTTCTTTTGGTTTTCTTCTTTTGAATTGCATCGGCATAATAATGAACAAAAGGAACAGGATCAAAATGAAGCTGTAGTTGTCCACTACCCACGAAGACAGAACTTTACCTGATACGATGTAGATCATATAAATGATGATAAAAACGGCAAAAAGAACATTTATTAGGATCATAGCAAGCCCCCCTGCCGTCATCTTTTTATTCATTTTCATAAAATTCACCGTTCTTGTTCTCAAACATCCAGGCATACATCCTTAAGACTCAGACTAAGTAGGTATTTTGAATAACATATCCAGACGGCTGATACCCAACATCCGCGTAATCAAGCCAGCCTGCGCTTTGTGTCGCTGTAGCCTCACAATAGTAGTATTTCACCCCGTTTATGGTTGTAGAAAAGCCGCTACATCCGGAAACATCAACACCTGCAGCCAAATGCGCATCGAATCTCTTACCGCTTGTATCAATATATTGACCGCTTGAGCTGTAGCAGTAGACGTAATACAGAACGACATTGTAACCCATCGCCTTAGCAAGAGCCGCGAACAAAAAGGCATGGTCTTCGCAATCGCCGTTGTTCTCCCAAAGGGTTTCCGCAGGCAGTTTCCAGTAATCTTCAACGCCTTCGCTGTCAATATCGTATTTGTACGGAATGCTTTGAACGAATTTCAAAACAAAATTGAGACGGTCGATACTGCTCCATCCAGAAGTATAACTCATGAGGCCCTGTGCCATAGATCTGATCTCCGGATTGTTGTATGTGACGTAACTGCTTATCATACTGTATCCGTTACTTCTCGGCAGAGTTGAGGTCACCGCATTATAGTAGTTGGCAAAAGACAACGGGACATCCCAGCTTGCGGAACTGCCATTGATCATGCCGAAGAGATTTGTTATGGAAGAATACCAAGCATTACTCTGATACCTCCAAGAGAAGTGTTTTGAGATTATTTGATCAACAACTTTAACATAACTGCTTGTTGCCTGCTGCCCGTCGGAGTAGGTCACGGTCTGTGTGATCTTTACAGCCTCTCCCGAACTGACGCTGTAATTGATCGTTCCGTTGCCGTTCCCATAGCTGCCGTATGAGGAGAGTGTTTTTCCTGAAAGAGCATCACTAAGGATCCATGAGCGGTAGGAGACCTCGACATTATATGTGGAAGTGATCGTCAACGTGCACGGGGCGTATGTCGCACTCTGATCGGCGGTGAAGGAAGCGTCGTGTATGATCGAATATGCGGCCGTTATTGTAACGGCTTTTATTACGGTATAGATATAACTCGGACTTGTTGACAGAAGAGTCGTTCCGTCATACCAACCGCTGAAAGAGTATCCTTTATTCACTGTAGCGTTCAGCGTTGTCGTATCCTCGTACAGTATGGAACCCCCGCCGGAAACCGTTCCCGCCGACCCGTAGTTCTGTGTGACGCTCACAACAAAAGTTTTCTTTTGGAATGTCGAAGTAAAAGTATGCGGCGAGTCTACAGTTATCCTCAAAGTGGGATCGCTTGAATAAAGCTGGCCGTTCTCGTACCAGCCGACAAAAGAATAACCGGTGCTCGGAGTGGCCGTCAGTGTTGCGGTGGAACCTTCCGAATATCTTCCGCCTCCTGAAGCAGAGCCGCCGATACCGTTTTCCACAGTAATATCATATTTTTGGGTAAAGGGATTAAGACTGAATCCATCCTTTGATGCTTCTGAAGATACAAAGAGCGCGCCGACAGCAATGACTGCGATCACCGCGACGACGACCAATTTTATTGTTCCGGAGGATAACGCCAAAATATCACTAACTCAGATCTCTGCTTTACTTCAATCCAGATCATACTCAATGTTGATTATTTTTCCCCAAGGCACATTAATGCAGTCATAGTGGGCAGGACGATCGACAACCTTTCTTTCTTTGTTCAGTTTATAAACATAATATATCAGACTGTCTGGGGATATTGCTTTTCCGCAGCAAATGCAATCTTTTATCGGCTCAGTACTTTTGAACGGGCCCGCAATGTAGAATGGATGATCTCGGTCTATCTGGGCATTTGCGATCATCGTTCTTTGTATGTTGGAGATCTGATCTTCATTCTTCTGCACCCAATCGTATAGGCTGTCGATCTGGTTATTCATTCTCTCAATGGTTCTTTCCAGCTCTACCGTTGTTTTCGGGTTCGCCAGGCGTTTGGCATCCTCAATTATCTTTTCGGCGGTATCTTCCGCTATGTTGCATTTCGCTCCGATTCTTTCCGGAGTTGCTCTTGCTATTTTCTCCACTGTGTCAAATCCGGCTCCCAGCAGCTCTTTTTCTCTGGAGGCTCCAACACCGATTATCGCACCGATACCGATTTTTTTCTTTTTACCCATACAAATCATGCTCCGAAGGTATGCCGTATCTCATAATCACAATCTTACTGTTCTGCTCATTGTGTTAAAACTACATGCACAGAGGGCCGACATTGCATTTCAACATAATCAAGCAAATCAGGCGTATGGCGCAGCTAGGGCGTTGCGGTTATTAATATTTGTCTGGATACACATTTTGGCGGAACATCCCAGGTGGACACATTCAGCCTACATTCCCTTAAAGTTTACCTGCAAACAAATAGAACTGCATTATCTCGCATCAATACCGTCCGGCATTTGCTATGAAACACAGTTCTTGCATACGATGCTGTTCTTGGCTTTTGTACAGATATTGTCCATTTGATGTCGTATTATCTGTCCGTCCGCACAATGGCGCGGCATTCTTCATCGGGATGTCCGCATGAGGCACATGCGTTTGTACAACCGATCTTTGACCATAATGCAAAGATCATGATCTCTGCGAGTGAGAAATAACCACCTTTATTAAACAATTATTGTAATCTTTATATTATTATATACTTCTCTATAAAAAAGCGAGGTGCTTTATGAAGGCGCAAAGAATGAATAAAAAAATATCGGTAATGGCTCTATTGGCCATCGTCACACTCGTGGCGGTCGTGCTTCCCCTTACCGGGGAAGGGGAAGCAACCACCGCAGACGCAGGATATACTTATGGAGGATGGAGCGTTGTGACCTCAGCCGACATCCCCGTGTCACTCACTCCATCCGCCGATACATATGTTGCCGTCACCGGCATAACGATGATGACAAAGGATTCAGGCACGACGATTGATGTCGGCGATAGCTTGCAGCTAGTGGCAACAGTAATGCCGGAGGACGCATCGGATCAGGCTGTGTCCTGGTCAAGCAGTAACCCATTTGTTGCTTCAGTCGACAGCATGGGGGTCGTAGCGGCACATGGTGCAGGTAGGGTAACGATCACAGTGATCACTCATGAGGGCGGATACACGGCAACATATGTTGTCAGCGTATCAGATAGACTCATCACCCACACGCCCCCTGTGAGCGACAACGCATGGCTATGGTCTTTTGGACTGTTGGTTGTAATGTTTGGTGCTATCTTCGTATATGCTTTGATCAAACTGTATAAATTAAAGGGTGAAAACGGGGGGCGTCCGTAAAGGAAGTAAGATCTGAAATAAAGGCGGTACGGCTTCGGGCGCTGCATCGTTATTTTTTTTACCCCTGCAATAGTTGATAACGGAAGCAGTTGTTCCCGACAACAGATTTATTCTCTGGGCTTCTCGATAGATTGTATGCCTTTATCTTCAATGATCCTGCGGTAGAGCATCTCCACAGCCTCAGAAGGCGATAGATTCAACTGCCGCAGAATATCTTCCGCCTGAACTTTGATGATCGAATCAACGCGTGCGTTTATGACCGATCCTCTGTGTTTTGTCGGTTCTCCAGACTGGACCTCCTCGCAGAGAGATGCGATGTACTCGTTGTAGAACATCCCCTTCTCTCTTGCTAAAGCGCGGATGATATCAGTGGTCCCGGAACCATACTGAGATGACTTTTTCTTCCTTTCCGCGATGCAAAGCTGTCCGAGGTTGGTTGCGATATCTCTAAGGATCGATTTCCTAGAGTCCATGTCCTTGGGCCTCAATTCATCCTGATCGAGTTTTCCGATCTCAGATATCACTTCATCCGTCATATACGGATAAAGAAGGGTTTTGCCGAAATGTTTCGCGATGGCCTTCTCACACGGAATGGACACCTTGATAAGCCTGTTCACGGCAGCGTCCTTCTGCATCTCATAATCTCTGTCTGTCTGATTGACGAATTTGGCGCAGCCCATGAAATACTCATCTGCGCCCTGCCCGGTGATAACTACATCCTCCTTTGCTTCTCTGCATACGCAAAATAGTTGTAACTCGTAGGACAGCGTGAACGGATCCGTGGTGCCGGTGGCGGAGATCATCTCCTTGAGGAGAGGTTCCATATTCCTCTTCGATATCTGAGCCTGTGTCCAGGGAAGTTCCAACTTTTCAGAAAGGTCCTTTGCCATGATGACATCATGCGCTTTGTCCGTTCCGCATGTGTACAGATGGACCGAGTTCGCATACTTCTTAGCGATGGCCGACATCAGCCCGGAATCCAATCCTCCGGAGAATGCTACGGCAACATCCTTTCCTTCCACGGAATTGCGGACAGCATCTACGATCACACGCTCCATATCGGCATATTTGAAGGACATAAGGCGCCGATATTACTTCTCGATTATAATCATAACTGGTAGATCCGACCAAAACGAGGATTGTCTGATTCGCAGTAGAATTTCGTACTCTTAAGTTCCTCAAATGGTCCGAAGGAGTGAAGGGAAAGGAGTATCTCATTTCTTTTTGAAGACTTTTTCTGAGGGCGTCGCTTGCTCGGGGACATATCCTCTCTTCATGGATTCTAGTTCTTCTATGGTTTCTGCAGTCCTGGCGTTTGGCCTGTATAATCCTACCTCAAATGGCAAAGTGTTCTCTATTAAGCAACGGCGGAGGAATATATTGATGGCAACGTCATGATTATGCCTAGTTCCGAGAAAAGGAACTCTGGTTCTTTTTTTGACATTCTTATCTAATCGTATGCTAATGGTGACCATTCCTGATTCAATTTTCTTAGACATAATGTTTGTATAGATTTTTATTATAAACGCTGTGTATTGTCAATATATTGTATGTACCTAAATTCCCGAATTTGAGCTACATCACTTCTTCGTCTCCGGATAAACCATCTCATCGGGGTCCTCAACGCCGAACAGAGCGAATATCTCCCTTACCTTCTTGCTGCGCTCGGTCCGTACG
>Ga0123357_10000597_pt1 | contig 35711 bp, 37 predicted proteins | sample TergutEmb28metaG_FD_89873 | JGI IMG/M metagenome (GOLD analysis project Ga0123357, IMG submission 89873) | Embiratermes neotenicus P4 segment gut microbial communities from Petit-Saut dam, French Guiana - Emb289 P4 | ecosystem: Host-associated > Arthropoda: Insects > Digestive system > Gut ... | reverse complement strand
GGGTCGTCGAACGCTCCTTTGCCTGGCTGGAAAAGTGCCGCAGGCTTTGGAAAAACTGCGAGAGGTTGCTCAACTCCAGCTTGCAGTTCATCCATTTCGCTTTCCTTGCCCTGATCATGAAAAAATCGTGAACAGGTCCTAAGAGAGTTCTTTGTCGGATAACCCAACTGCCGGATGGTCGCCGCGATGCGCTTTCCCAGTTTGATGTAGGGTCGAACCGCTCGAATGCGTTCTTCGTATGAGTACATGAACTACCTCCAGGTAGTCCAAGTCTTTGTCCGCTTCCCCGATCGTGAATTCAAGAGCCCTTGCCACGATGCTTTTCTCGGTGTTCAGCAATTTGAAAAACCCGCCAATTTCCTGATAAGGGATCGCTGGGTGGTGGCGGATATGCTTGACCCGAGATGGTTTTGGCAATATCTCTTACAGGTGCCCATCCCACCTTGCCGGGTTCTCGCCATCGCGATAGCCATGTATTGTGGCCCAAGAAAGTATCCGTTCGATGCGCTCCCGGAGCCGGGAAGCTGTTTCTGTCTTTATGGCCCATATTGGCTTCAAAACCTGTAAAACAAGCACGGTCGTTATTTCACGGACTCTTCGACGGACGGTGCGCGCGTGGTCGCGCTCGATGCGCCGAAGCAAATCGAAGCTGTCTTGTCCGAAGGTTTGCCGCCGGATGCCAGTGGGGCGGCTGCAATCGAACGGATCAGATCATTGAATCGACCCTCTCCGTCGATTGCCTCGACTGGCGCGTCGTCGGTATCTGTTTCTGGCTCTACTGCACTTATACGAGTGCGAGATACGCACCTCGACGAAGTACCGCCACTACGTACCCGATGCCGTCGTATCAAGCTATGCCGTCACCGGCGAAAACCCCTGGGAGGTACACTCGCCTATTTCCCGACGATGGACGTGTTGCGCCAAGCCCTACCGATGATTCTGTCCTTTTTGAAAATGGCATTGGTGATCTGCCCCCCGCTCTTGCTCTTGGCAGGCATGTACGATCTGAAGGCGCCAATGACCATCAGTTACGTGCAGTTCGCGCTCTTCTTCGTGGACTTCTGGTTGCAACTCGCAAGGTAGATCGATCCGACCATCCTTGATGCGCTCTACGGTTGGGGCAGTCCCGGCCCATAAAGGTTGGAGCGGTCAAGCGTTCTATCTTGTTCTGCCCGACTGTCAGAAGGTTGATGGAGGTTCTTGTCATATATAGCCTGGCGTGCCTGTTGTTCGTCTGAACTAGCCGCTACGCTCCGCTCTACCCTACCTGCGCAAACTTGATGATATTGATGGGGGGGCGAAAAATTTTCGCCCCCATATTTCTCTCTATTACCCCCGATTATTGTGCTCGTTCACCAATCTAACCTGCACATCACCCGCGACTGCCTCATAACCGCCTGCTGTGGTGGCGAATTCGCTTTCGCCCGCGCAAAGCGATTTCAGCCGCGCTTCAAAGCCATCCATGTCGGCCATCGGCACGGAGGCAGAGATCAGCGTCCAGCCGGGCGCGGGGCTGTCCGTGCCGGTGACACGGCCGCGGCGGCCGGAGAGTTCAGCGCTGACGTTACCGAAGTAGTCATCCGCCACCCGAACTTGAACTTCGACAATGGGTTCGAGGATTTGGGGCCGTGCGGCTAGCACGGCATCGATCAAGGCATGGCGCCCGGCGGTGACGAAAGAGATTTCGTTGGAGTCGACGGGGTGATGCTTGCCATCAGTGATGACTACGCGCAGGTCGTGGATCGGATAACCGGCCAGCGCGCCATCGGCTACGGCCATCCGCACGCCTTTTTCGACTGCCGGCATGTATTGTGCAGGGATGGTTCCGCCTTTGACCTCGTCGCCGAACTGGAGACCCTCGCCGCGCGGCAGGGGCTCAACGCGCAGGGCAACCTCGCCGAACTGACCCGCCCCCCCACTTTGTTTTTTGTGGCGATAGCGTGCTTCGGCGATGGCGGTGATGGTTTCGCGGTAGGCAATGGCTGGCGGTGCGGTGTCGAGTTCGAGGTTCCAGCGCGAGGAAAGCTCACCGAGGATGATTTTCAGGTGCTGTTCGCCGAGGCCGCGCACGACGGTGCGGCGGCTGCGTGTGTCGTAGTCAATTTCCAGGCAAGGGTCTTCGTCGGCCAGGCGGGAGAGGGCTTCACCCAGGCGCTGCTCGTCGGCAGTCTTGCGGGGAATGAGTGCCAGGCCGTAAACGGGCTGCGGATAGGCGGGCGGAACCAGATGGTAATAATCTTCGTCATGAGAATCATGCAGCACGGCGTCGTGGTGCAGTTCGTCGATCCGGGAAACGGCGCAAAGATCTCCCGGGACGGCAAGCTTCGTCTCTGAGGTGTTTTGCCCTTGCATGCGCAGGAGGTGGGCTACTTTGAAAGGTTTGCGCCCATCGCCGACGAAAAGCGAGCTGCCCGGCGAAACCGTGCCCTGGTGTATGCGGAACAAGGCAATCTTGCCCCGGTAGGGGTCATTACTTATCTGGAATACATGGGCAATCGTATGGCGATCTGGATCGGGCAGGACTTCTACCATTTCCGAACCCTTAAGGAATGGTGCCGGGTTGGCCTCGGTGGGGTCGGGCATGAGTTTGCCAAGAATGTCGAGCAGTTCGCGCACGCCCACGCCGGTCTGGGCGGAAACGAAGCAGACAGGAATCAGGTGGGCGTCGCGCAGGGCAGCTTCAAACGGGGCGTGGAGTTGGTCAGGGTCGAGCGCTTCGCCCTGTTCGAGGTAGCGTGCCATGAGGTCTTCATCAAGTTCAATAACCTGGTCGATGATGGCTTCGTGCGCGGCATTTACACTGGAGAAGGCGGTGCTGGCGTCCGCCTTGGGGTCAAAAAAGCAGTCGACCACGCCGCTGCCGTCCGGTGTGGGCAGGTTGAGCGGTAGGCATTCGCGGCCAAAGGAGGAAGTGATGGCTTCCATCAGGGCACCAAAGTCGCCGCCTACATCGATCTTGTTGATAATGAGCATCCGGCATTTACCCTGCGCTGCCGTCATCATCCGGCGCACGCTATTTTCGAGCCCGGCCGCGGCGTTGATGACGATGGCTGCAGTTTCCGCTGCCGACAGCGCGGATAACGCCCGTCCGGCCAAATCGGACAATCCCGGTGTGTCGAGCAGGTTGATCCAGTGGTTCGCCCATTCCAGGTGCGACAACGAGGACGTGAGCGACTGGCCGGTGGGCGCGCCGTTACCGCCATCGTCGACCCCGGCAGTGGCAAGCAACGCCCGAATCAAGGTTGTTTTGCCGCTGCCGGTTTGCCCAAGGAGGCACAGGTTGCGGATGTCGTGGACTGAACTGGGTGTCATATTGCATTCTCCCTCAGGATATTGTTGATGATGAAGTTGCGATGAGGCCAATGACGGGATCTGATACGAAATGAAGGAAGTTTCTGCTATCCGGGCGTTTATGGCAATTACACTACACACTTTTGTACTGTTGTGGTGGGCGGTTTCATGAGCAAAAAAGCGGAAAAGAAAACCCCTCTAACGATCCATCGTGCCGATTATCGCCCATTGGCTTGGACAGTCGAGCGCGTCGAGTTGCATTTCCGGCTCGACCCGGCTGCGACCATTGTCACTAATCGCATGGTGTGCGTGCGTAACCTGGGGGCGGAGAACGGTCCTTTGCGGCTGTGGGGAGAGGAACTCGAATGCCTTTCGATGAAAGTTGACGGGCAACTAGCGGTTCCTCACAAGGTTAGCAGCGGCATGCTGGAATTCAACCTTGGTTCAAACCAGGACAATGCCAGGGTGACGGTGGAGGCAATCACCCAGATCAGGCCCGGGGCCAATACTGCGCTCTCCGGGTTGTACATGTCCAACGGCGGGTTTTTCACCCAATGCGAAGCCGAAGGTTTCCGCCGGATCACTTATTTCCCAGACCGGCCTGATGTGATGGCGCGTTATACCGTGATTATCGAAGCCGAGCGCAAGCGTTGTCCGGTGCTACTGTCCAACGGTAATTTGGTTGAAGTCGGCGATTTACCCAATGGCTGGCATTTTGCGCGATGGGAAGACCCGTTTCCGAAACCGTCCTACCTTTTCGCACTGGTGGCGGCGAAGCTGTCCGCGCTGGAATGCGTGGAAAAAACCGCTTCCGGGCGGCAAGTGTTGCTCCAAGTCTGGGTGGAAGAAAACGATCTCGGCTGCGCCGGGCACGCGATGGCATCGCTCATCAATGCCATGCGTTGGGACGAGGAACATTTCGGGCTGGAACTCGACCTCGACCGTTTCATGATCGTTGCCGTGTCCGATTTCAACATGGGGGCGATGGAAAACAAGGGGCTGAACATCTTCAACGCAAAATACGTGCTCGCCCGCCCCAGGACGGCATCTGATGCCGACTACGCAGACGTGGAAAGCGTGGTGGCTCATGAATACTTCCACAACTGGACGGGCAACCGCGTGACCTGCCGCGACTGGTTCCAGCTTACCCTTAAGGAAGGGCTTACGGTTTTCCGCGACCAGGAATTTTCCGCCGACATGCTTGCCCGCGCAGCGGGGAAAAAAGGCGCGGCCTCGGCTAGAGCCGTCAAGCGCATCGATGATGTCAAAAGGCTGCGTGCGGCGCAGTTTCCAGAAGACAACGGCTCGATGGCGCACCCGATCCGGCCTGACAGCTACCGGGAAATCGACAATTTTTATACTGCTACCGTGTACGAAAAAGGAGCCGAAGTTGTCCGTATGCTCAAAACTTTGCTCGGACCGGAAGGTTTCCGCACGGGGATGAATCTCTATTTCCGCCGCCACGATGGGCAAGCAGTAACCTGCGACGATTTCGTTGCCGCCATGAGCGATGCCAACGAAACCGACCTGACCGCCTTTATGCGTTGGTACGCCCGGGCTGGCACGCCCCGGTTGAAGGTGCAGGGTTGGTGGGATGCTACCAATGCCAGCTATGCCCTCACGCTTTCACAGCGCGTCCCGTTCCCAAAACAGCCTGGAAAACCGTTGCCGTTGGTCATCCCCGTGGCGGTAGGGTTGATTGCCCCTGATGGCCGTGATTTGCCGCTGTGCCTCGAAGGTGAACAGGGCGATGGCGAAGCGGCGTTCACCAAGGTGTTGACGCTCGACAAGGCTGAAAAAACCTTCCGCTTCACTGGGGTCGAAGTCGAGCCCGTGCCCTCGGTTCTGCGCGGTTTTTCCGCCCCGGTCATTCTCGAACAGGAAGAAGACGAAACTCGGTTGGCCTTTCTCATGGCCAACGATTCCGACCCATTCAACCGTTGGGATGCCGCACAGCGCTATAGCGAGCAGCTAATCCTTGCACGGGTTGCCGATCCCTATCGGAAAACACCGGCGGCCTGGGTCGACGCTTTCCGTGCACTGCTCATCGATGAACGGCTCGACCCAGCTTTTCGTGCCGAAGCACTCACCCTGCCGTCAGAAGGCTACCTGCTTGAACGCATGAGCCCCGCTGACCCAATTGCCCTGCGTGCGGCGTTCATTCATGTGACGCGCGAACTCGGTTCCGTGCTGGCTGAAAACTGCCATGAATTGACTCGTACCCTGTGGGTAACAGAGCCTTACCGTTATCACCCGCTGGATGCTGGACGGCGTGCGCTGGCTAACCTGACGTTACGCTATCTCGTCGCCGGAGGGGATACCCGTGGTGTACCGCTTGCCCTTGCGCGCTTTGCTGCTGCCGACAACATGACAGAGTACATGGGTGCGCTCGGCGCGCTGATGACGAGCACTGACGAGGCGGCGCGTAATGCCGCGCTCGATACCTTCCGCAGGCGATTCGACGGGCAAAACCTGGCGCTCGACAAGTGGTTTGCCCTTCAGGCCGGAATTTGGCGCTGGAACGAGTGCGCTCGCCCGACACTCGACAGAGTGCGTACTCTAATGCAAGATCCGGCCTTCAACCTGTCGAACCCCAACAAAATCTATGCCTTACTGGGTGCTTTCTTCCGTGGCAATCCTGGTGAATTCCATGCCGGGGACGGCAACGGACACGTTTTTTGGGCTGATCAGGTCTGCGCGCTCGATGCACGCAATCCGCAAATCGCGGCGCGGGTAGCGCGTGCGCTGGAAAACTGGCGGCGCTACACCCCGAACTTGCAGACAAGTATCCGCACGCAACTCGAACGGGTGAGGGCACAACCGGGGCTTTCCAACGGGGTGGCGGAGGTGGTTGACAAGGCGCTGGCCTGAATACAGTAGACGTCGGCAAGCATATGGGTTGTCAAAGTGTAAATATTGCCGACATTTTTCAATGCAGAATAGGTATAGATAAAATGCATCATATTTCATCGCGTCATTGAATGCTCGCCATGTCGAAAGTCAAGTCTGCCTACGTCTGTGCCGGTTGTGGTGCGCAACTGCCGCGTTGGCAGGGGCAATGCCCGCAGTGCCGGGAATGGAACACCCTGGCCGAGACTGTCATCGAACGCAGCGCGCAATCCCGACGGCAGGTTGGGGGTACGGCGAAGATGCAAAGGCTGGCTGCGCTCGAAGCGCGTGAAGAACCACGCATCCCCAGCAGCATCGACGAATTTGACCGCGTCCTGGGCGGTGGGCTCGTGCCCGGTGGGGTGGTGCTGATCGGTGGCGACCCTGGTATCGGCAAGTCGACTTTGCTCCTGCAAGCTCTTTGCGGATTGGCGAACGAATATCCGGTGGTTTACGTAAGCGGCGAGGAGTCTGGCGAACAAGTGGCTCTGCGCGCCCGACGCCTGCAATTATCCCCAGGAAATTTGCAACTGCTCACCGAAACCAACCTGGAGCGTATCATCGAAGGCGTTTCCGAAGCAGCGCCCAGAATTGCGGTCATCGATTCGATCCAGACCCTGCACTCGGAAAACCTTCAATCGGCTCCCGGTTCCGTTGGGCAGGTGCGCGAATGCGCGGCGCAACTTACGCGTCATGCCAAGCAGAGCGGGACCACGCTCATCCTCGTCGGCCACGTTACCAAGGATGGTGCGCTCGCTGGGCCTCGTGTGCTCGAACACATCGTCGACACCGTGCTCTATTTCGAGGGCGACACCCATTCTAGCTTCCGCTTAGTCCGTGCGTTCAAGAACCGTTTTGGCGCGGTCAATGAACTGGGCGTCTTTGCCATGACCGAGCGGGGGCTGAAAGGTGTCTCCAATCCCTCCGCGCTTTTTCTTTCCCGGCATGATGCAGAAGTTTCTGGCAGCTGCGTGCTCGTCACCCAGGAAGGTACCCGCCCGCTGCTCGTCGAAATCCAGGCGCTCGTAGACAGCGCCCAAAACCCCAATCCCCGGCGGCTTTCCGTGGGGCTGGAACCGACGCGGCTAGCGATGCTACTCGCGGTTATGCATCGTCACGCCGGGATCATCTGTTTCGATCAGGACGTCTTCATCAACGCCGTCGGCGGCGTGAAGATTGTTGAGCCTGCTGCTGACCTCGCGATTTTGCTGGCTGTAGCCTCTTCATTACGCGGCCGGCCATTGCCGCAAGGGCTTGCTGTGTTTGGCGAGGTAGGGCTGGCGGGCGAAATACGCCCCGCGCCACACGGGCAGGAGCGGCTCAAGGAAGCCGCCAAGCTCGGTTTCAAGACGGCCATCGTCCCGCGTGCAAACCTGGCGCGACAGCCCATTGCAGGCATTACGGTTCATGGTGTGGATCGGATCGAACAGGTGCTGGAGGTTGTACGCGAGGTTAGGTAGAGAGGATCGATCCGCTTCTGCCTGTGCACAACTTTAGGATCTACCAAAGAAACGCCCAGTTTTTTGGCAGTATGCGGCATACCTCTCACCGTGGTATTGGAGCAGGAATTTTTCTTCCCTGAAAATTTGCCTCAGGATTAGGAATACCGAAATGCTTAAATTAACCGCCATGGCTCCATTGGCAAAGACCAGCAACAGTCCCAAGTAAATGGTGAGTAGGGACAGGTAGAGCGGGTTGCGGCTATAGCTGAAGATGCCGCCGGTGATCAGGTTGCCTGGCGTGTTTTCATCAATGCCGATGCGAAATGACTCTTTGAGCGAAGCTATGCACAGACCGTATCCTACCGTCCCCACAAGGCACAGCAGGACTCCTGCCCAGGACAGAGCGGGGTTGTGCCATAGCGCTCGCCCTATGACAGAGGGAAAAGGCCAGGAAAAAGAGCAGGCCAGGACCGCATAAGTGAACACAAGGTAATAAATGCCGAACGCATCGTATTCCAGTCTTCGTACAAGGGCGTTGATACCTCGGCGGGACAGTATGAGTGCCCGAGCAAAAATCATGAACAGAAGGGCCAGCAGCAGTATGGATGCGGCAACATGGGGATTGAAAATGGTTTTAGCTCCTGTTCAAGTATAGCCTGTAGATACAAGGGGTAGGGCGAAGCGGAACCCATCACAATTTTTGTTTGTGGCAACAATGGGTTTTGTGGAAATGAAACGAATGCTTTCCCTACCAAGAGTGAGGTGCTTATCATATTTCCTCTAGCTAAATTCTAGCCCTTTGGATCCGTCCAACCTATGAGGCTAGACTAACTTACCCGTTTCAGGAAAGGAGTGCTTTGTATGTTTGGACTCAGATATTTCAAGTTTCAGCCCAGCGAGTATGTTCTCCGGTATTCTAGAGGCCAACTCGTGGCCAACACGCTAATCAACAGCTCATCGGCGTAAACCCCGATCCAGCCCGCTGGGACGGTATGCTGCTACTTTTTCGAGTCAAAAATTTGCGCGCCTTGCTGCCGGATGTGTTTGTGCATCGGCGGCTCATTGGCGAAGTGTCCATGGCAAAGTCCACGTTCAATGCGTGGGATGTGGAGTATTTGCAGTTTACTGTGCGCGAACCATATCCATCCCGCACAATGGGCGCCAGTATTGTTTTCGGGCGCATTGGCGCGGACAGACCTATGCGGATTACATCCTATATGCCAGAAAACGGTGTGATTTTCAGCGATGGGGTCGAGAACGACTTTCTTGAGTTCAGGTCAGGCGCGATAGCTGAGATCGCCGTCGCGGAGAAGAAAGGGCGGTTGGTCTTGTAATATGCGTATCGTGCATGGCTTGCCCAACAAGAAAGGAAAATGGGAGACGGCTGGAGGTTTTGCCGAAGTGGGCGACCTATGCGCGGGAGCCAGGAGCATGAACGGATTGCCTTGACGCCATGATGGGCTGGTTGGATTTTTCAATATGAAAGAAAACAAGCAAAAGCGCCGTCTGCGCCAAAGGGCGCGGGAACGTTACCTCATCTGGCGTGAAACATTGGCGACTTACTGACCGTTTCTGGTGCTGGTGTTGGCTGGTTTTTTGCTGGCGCTCCATTTTGTAAAGCCTGCGCCGCCGAGAACACTCGTCATGAGCACCGGGCGTGAGGATGGCCTTTACCATGCCTTTGCTAAGCAATACCAGGATTACTTTGCTAAAAATGGCGTTACCCTCGAATTAAAACCTTCGCAGGGGTCGGGCGAGAATTTGCGTCGGTTGCGTGAGGGGGAAGCAGATATTGCTTTCATCCAAGGCGGGGTTGCGTCAAACCGGCAGCAGGCAGGTACGTTGCTGGAAGATTTGTTATCGTTGGGAAGTGCCTTTTATGAACCACTATGGGTGTTTGTGCGCGGCGACAAAATTCCAAAAAAGCTTAGCGAACTGAAGGGGCGCAGGGTCACAATCATTCAGGAAAGCGTTAGTTCCCGCGCCCTAGGCTATCGGCTTCTGGCAGCGAACGAGTTGAGCGAACAGGACGTGCACCTCATGCCAATGGATGAAATGAAAGCTGCCGAGGCGCTGCAACAAGGCAAGCTAGATGCGCTCTTTGTGATTACCGGGCAGGAAGCGCCAGTGGTGCAGCTTTTATTGCGTTCGTCGACGGTACGCCTGATGAGTTTCGCTCAGGCGGAGGCTTATCATCGCCGCTTTCCTTATTTGTTCCACCTCACCATGCCTGAAGGTGCGGTTGATTTGGTGAGGGACTACCCGCCGCAAGATACCGAACTGCTTGCGGCTACGGTCAATCTGGTCATACGCGAGGATATGCACCCCGCCCTGCAAAGCTTGATGCTTTCCGCCATGCGCGAGATTCATGGCGGTAGCGGTTTTTTTCAGGCACGTGGCGAATTCCCCGCCTATAAAGACAGCGATTTTCCGCCGTCTCCTGACGCCGAGCGTTTTTACGCTTCAGGGCCACCTTTTATGCAACGCTATTTATCTTTTTGGCTTGCAGTATTGATACAGCGTTTCTTAGTTCTCGCCATTCCTTTATTTACCTTATTGCTACCATTCATGCGATTTGCACCTGCGCTCTATCAGTGGCGGATTCATGCACGGCTTTGCAAAATCTATGGTGAACTCAAATTCCTAGAAAAAGATTTGAGCAGAAACCAGACGGAAGAAATGTGCCGTGAACTTATCAAACGATTAAACTTCATTGAAGAAACTGCCGACCGAATGCCGATTCCGCTCCGTTACACCGATATGCTTTATACTCTGAAAGCCCACATTAATCTGGTGCGAAAACGGGCAGAGAGGGGTGGCGATAGGGGAAAAATAGCGGAAGAAAAGGAAGTGTAGGACGGATAAGTGAAGCGCCATCCGGAGATTTAAAATATAAACTGCTGTCAGAGATGTAACATAATAAAAAATTCTCAATCACAACCGTAATAGACAAATGCCCGCAGCCAATAGACGCTACGACATATCAGACAAAGACTGGGAACTGCTGGCTTCCCACCTGCCGGGTCGAGCCTGCAAATCCCAACTTCCTATCATACCCAAGCCCCCACATGTTAGTAGTATGCTATGCACGCCTTAAACCCCAGCCTGAGCGAGAAAAAATGGGCTTCGGTGCATTCATCATTGGTGACGAGATTCTTTTCGGTAAGCGTGAAGACCAGCATTTCCGCTGGCTGGCTGGCGCGCTTGCGGCGCGTGGGTTGCGGTTGTCGTGGCTGACTTATCTTGGTGATAACGAAGGGGCGCTGACTGCCGCGTTCCGCCGCAGCTTTGTGGGCGGCGACACCGTTTTTTCCTTCGGCGGCATCGGTAATACGCCAGACGACCGCACGCGCCAAGCCGTTGCCGCTGCGCTTGGTGTGCCGCTCATCGCGCATCCTCAGGGCGAAGCGATGCTGCATGCCCGTTTCTGCGTTGAGCTTGGCATTGAGATTACGCCAGAGCGGCGTTTGCTGATTACCTTTCCCGAAGGCTGCGACTTAATTCCGAATCCGGTGAACCGCATTCCCGGTTTTCATATCAAACGTCACTATTTTGTTCCCGGTTTTCCGCAGATGGCGTATCCGATGCTCGAATGGGCGCTCGACACCTTTCACCACGATGAATTCGGCATTGAACCGCGTATCGAGCGCGCACTGCTGCTCACAGGTCCCGACGCGCACGAAAGCGGGCTACTCGGGCTGATGGAGCAGATCGTTGCCGCCTATCCTGACCTGCGCCTTTTCTCCCTCCCCTCGCACCGTGGCACCGAACGCATCCACCTCGAACTTGGCGTTGAAGGTGCGCCGGAACGGGTCGAGGAAGCCATGGCGGAGATTCTGCGTGAAGTGGAGCGGCGCAATATCGGTTGGCGCTGGCGGGAGTGAATGGGTTGAAAACGTTGTAACAACCAGTGATGCAATGATTTTTTGGCGCACATGAAAAAGCCCCCCAAAGGTTGGATTGATGTCCAACTTTTGGGGTGCAGTTCACGGTGCGGGTGTTTTTCGTTGGGACGGCCTAGCGTCAAGATTATTTGATGCGGCAGGAGTTCGAGGTGTTCATGCCCAGCAGGGTGTAGAGCGGGCAAAACCTGAACAGGCCAGTGGCCAGGGGGATGACGCCCAGCCAACCCCACCACCCCACCTTTCCTAGGGCAACCAGGGCGATCAACACGATGCCTACAACAATGCGCAAGATGCGGTCAGTACAGCCAACGTTACATTTCATTTTTATTCCTCTCTGGGTTTGGGTTGAGAACCGAAGGTTTAACCTTCGGGTCGCTAAGTTTAGCAAGGGTAGCTTGGATCAGCGAAGCACAATCTGAAGGCAAAAAAGTCGGGTTGACATATATTTCATAAAATTATATTATATAAAAATATGTATTCATTATGTATTTCATGTCTGAAACCCAGCTAACCTCGTCACAGATGAAAGCCCAGGCGGAAAAGGCCGTGTCGCTGTTGAAGCTGCTGGGCAACGAAGACCGTTTGCTTTTGCTTTGTCAGCTTGCCCAAGGGGAACGCAACGTTGGGCAACTGGAAGAAATGTTGGAAATTCGCCAACCAACCTTGTCGCAACAATTGGGTGTGTTGCGCCTTGCCGGGTTGGTTGCAACGCGCAAGGAAGGCAAACAGGTTTATTACCGTATGGCTAACGAGGCGGCCATTGCTGTGATCAACACACTCTACATGCTGTATTGCAACGAAACGGACGGAAAACCATGATCATCGACTGGGACCATTTCACCCTTTGGCAATCGCTGGCAGGGGGTATGTTAATTGGTTTGGCTGCAACGATGTTGATCCTGCTGAATGGGCAGGTTGCGGGTATCAGCGGTATTGTGGATAAGGTGTTCGATGTCAGGCAGGGTACATGGCGTCTCGCGTTTGTCATCGGATTGCTGTTGTCGCCCTATTTGTACCGTCTTTTCTTCACATTGTCTGCTGCACAGTTTGAATTGAACTGGTCTATCTATCTGATTGCCGGGTTTGTGGTTGGCCTGGGCACCCGGTTAGGGTCGGGCTGTACCAGTGGGCATGGTGTTTGCGGTTTGTCGCGGTTATCGAAGCGTTCACTAGTGGCGACGCTGGTTTTTATGGGAACGGGGTTCGCCACGGTGTTCGTTGCCCGTCATCTGATCGGAGGATGAGATGCCATTTTTTACCGCAGCCCTGGCAGGCGTGATTTTCGGTATCGGTTTGCTTCTTTCTGGAATGGCTAACCCCGTCAAGGTTTTGGGATTCCTGGATTTGGCCGGGCATTGGGACCCTTCTTTGGCAATGGTCATGGTGGGAGCTATTGCCGTTGGGGTTGTTGGGTTTGCCATCGCAAAACGTCAGCCGCATTCGTTGTTGAGACTGCCAATGCGATTGCCTGAAGCGACCGCGATCGACCGCAAATTAGTCATTGGCAGCGCACTGTTTGGCATTGGCTGGGGATTGGCTGGCGTCTGCCCCGGTCCATCGTTGGTCACGCTGTCAATGGGAATCCCGCAGGCAATCGTCTTTGTTGTTTCGATGCTGGCTGGCATGCAACTACTTCGCTTCATCCAAAAATGATCAAAGGAGACAAGGTAATGCCCAAAAAACTGATAATTATAGGCGGCGTGGCCGGTGGCGCATCGGCTGCGGCACGGGCAAGGCGATTAAGTGAAACCGCCGAAATCGTCATATTGGAACGCGGCTCTTATGTGTCTTTTGCCAACTGTGGCCTGCCTTACCATATTGGAGGCGAAATCGAGAACCGTAATGCGTTGCTGGTGCATACGCCGGATTCCCTGCGCGCCCGGTTCAATATCGACGTGCGTACACGGCATGAGGTCATAGCGATCGACTGCAAGGCGAAAACGGTGGCGGTACGGGATCTTTGTGCTGAGCGGGAATACGTTGAACACTACGATACGTTGATCCTTTCCCCCGGTGCGGCGCCGATACGCCCGCCGTTACCGGGTATCGACGACCCGCGGGTACTGACATTGCGCAATATTCCCGATATGGATCGAATGATGGCGGCTCTTGATGCACATGTGCGCCGGGTGTGCGTCGTCGGTGCCGGTTTCATCGGTCTGGAGATGATTGAAGCACTGCGGAATAGGGGGCTGGAAGTTACATTGGTCGAACGCGACCCACAAGTTCTGACACCGCTGGACGCTGAAATGACCGCTCCTTTGCTTGAAACGCTGCAAAGGCAACAGGTGAAATTGCACATTGGGGATGGCCTGGCGGCAATCGTGCCGGGTCCGCAGTTGCAGGTAATGTTGTCCTCCGGCGCTCAGATTGAAACCGACTTGGTGATCCTGGCGATAGGGGTTCGCCCGGAAAACAAGCTGGCTTTGGATGCCGGGCTGGCATTGGGCGTTGGAGGTGCAATTGCCGTCAACGTGCAGCAACAGACATCCGATCCAGCTATTTATGCAGTAGGCGATGCCGTACAGGTTAGCCATGTTGTCAACGGCCATCCCGTTATCCTGCCTTTGGCGGGGCCGGCCAACCGGCAGGGACGGATTGCGGCCGATGTCATTTTTGGCAAGAAGGCGGCGTATCGGGGATCACAGGGAACGGCCATCTGCAAATTGTTCGAGATGACAGCAGGAACGACAGGTTTGAACGAGAAAGCGCTCAAAGCCTCAGATATACCGTATCGCAAGGTATATATCCATGCCAATGACCATGCTGGTTATTATCCCGGTGCAAAACAAATCAGCATCAAACTGCTATTTGCTGAAGACACGGGGCGCATACTCGGTGCACAGGCCATCGGAGAAAGCGGTGTGGATAAACGGCTCGATGTGCTGGCAACGGCTATTCAGGCGAAAATGACGGTCGATGACTTGGCTGAGATGGAATTGAGCTACGCGCCGCCCTATGGGTCAGCCAAAGACCCAATCAACATTGCGGGGATGGCAGCGCAGAACCTCGTTACTGGGCTTTCTTCGCTCATCGAACCAGAAGAACTGGATGCCGCGATATTGGCTGGGGCAACCTTGATCGATCTTCGTCAGCCCGAAGAATTGCAGCAGGGTCAAATTCCCGGGGCAAAGAATCTGCCGCTGCCACAATTGCGTACACAGGCAGCGTTTCCAAAAGATGCGGCATTGATCGTGTACTGCCAAATTGGGTTGCGCGGTTATATCGGGCAACGCCAGTTACAGCAGCAGGGATGGTCGGTGCGCAGCCTGAACGGTGGGTTCCGTACCTGGAAGATGATGCAGGTTGCTAGACGTTTGATTTCGGGGTCTGACAGCGTGCGTACCACTGCCGCATGAAATAAACCCGCAACATCGCCTCTAAAGCGTTTTCGATTTAAACCTGTACATTCATTCCCCTCTCCCACAAGTGGGAGAGGGGAGTTTTGTATCCACTTGGATCAAAACTGCTCTAACGGCATCGGTTGCCTGTCTCGGTATCCGGGCTTCGGATAACGCGGCTCAATGACCGACAACAGTTCTGCCCATGGCATCACCGCATCCATCTCTGCCAAAAAACGTTCCCAACGTGTTTGCTTCTTTTTCTTCTCAAAGGCCAACGGGGCAAAGGTGACCTGCTTCATTCCATGCGTCCATTTATTTTATGAATATAGAATTTTATCACAGAAATTGTTCAGAGATTCCTTAAGGCAGCTACTTGGTAAAATTCACGGCACCATACCTATCTGATGTATCTGAACTGCATATCTCTTGACGTAATGCAGCGCAAAAGGTTTCTGAACTTATACAGATAGATTTTCAATTTTATTGAAATTACATCAACAGGCGTGACCTGGATAGACCAACGGCAATCTGGTCGGCTACAATTAAAAGATATGTTAGCGATGCAAGCAAAGCGTCGATATTGATGTTGCTTTAACGACGTAGCCAGAGGTTCGATCATTCCCGCGAAAAAGCAAGGAGGTTGTCATGACGCAGCCCACTATCCCCCTGAATGACGGGGCACAGATCCCGCAACTCGGGTTCGGTACCTGGCAGACCCCGGAAGAAACCGCTGCTGCTGCTGTTTCTGCTGCGCTTGCAGCGGGTTACCGCCTGATCGACACCGCTTCTTTTTATGGCAACGAAACAGGCATTGGTAAGGGAATACTTGTTTCGGGTGTGCCGCGTGAAGAAATTTTCGTGACCACAAAGTTATGGAACAGCCAGCAGGGATACGATGAGACGCTACGTGCTTACGATGAAAGCCTACAGCGGCTGCGGCTCGATTACGTCGACCTTTATCTGATACATTGGCCGATGCCGCACCGGAGCCGCTATCTCGATAGTTGGCGCGCGCTAGTCACACTGAAAAATAAAGGGCGTGTGCGTTCGATCGGAGTGTCCAATTTTCAGGTTCCGCACTTGCAGCATTTGCTGGATGAAACCGGCGTGGTTCCGTCAGTCAATCAGATCGAACTGCATCCGTATTTTCAGCAGCGTCCCTTGCGTGCGTTTCATGCCCAGCATGAAATCGTCACCGAGTCTTGGAGCCCGCTAGGGCAGGGCGGCGCATTGCTGCGTGACGAGCGGGTTCTGCGTATCGCACGAAAGCATCGGAAAACGGCAGCGCAAGCCGTGCTGCGTTGGCATCTCGATAGCGGTGTGGTCACGATTCCGAAATCGGTCAATCCAGAGCGTATCCGCGAAAACTTCAATGTGCTCGATTTCCGGTTGGATAGCGAGGATATTGTCCTGTTGGATGGTCTCGATAACCCGAAAGGACGTATCGGCCCTGATCCCGATACGGCGGATTTTTAAACATTTTTTGCTTGGGTGCGTTTTTGCCGCAAATGCATTCTTACCGTCGGTCGCTATAATTTCGCTGCGCTATCTTGTTTTTTAACGGGATAGCCTTTGAAAGATTCGTTTGTGGAAGAGCTTACGGACTCCGCTTCGCTGGATGCAAGAACCCTGCGCATTATCCCTTGGATAGTGGCTATCTCCTTTTTCATGCAGATGCTCGACACGAGCATCATGAATACGGCTCTGCCCGTCATTGCCAAAAACCTGAATGAAAATCCGTTGAACCTCCATTGGGTGGTAATCGCCTACATGCTGGCTGTGGCGCTGCTCATGCCCGTGTCTGGTTGGGTAGCCGACCGTTTCGGTATGCGCACAGTGCTATTCGGGGCGATCATGCTCTTCATGGCCGGTTCGTTGTTCTGCGCCACTGCCAGTTCGCTCAAGATATTGATTGCGGCTCGTGTGGTGCAGGGCATGGGCGGGGCTTTTATGGTGCCCGTGGGGCGGCTAGCGGTGTTGCGAATATACCCGCGGCAATATTTGGTGCAGGTTTTAAGCTTCGTGACCATCCCCGGCATGCTTGGCCCATTGTTTGGGCCGACCGTGGGTGGTTTTTTAGTGCAGTATGCTACCTGGCATTGGATATTCCTGATCAACCTGCCAGTGGGTTTTATCGGCTGCGTAGCTGTTCTGCGCTACATTCCGAATTTGCGGCGCGTAAAGTTGCCGCGTTTCGACATTCGGGGGTTCGTTTTATTCGGTACAGCCATGCTCCTCGTTTCTTTTGCCCTGGACACCGTCGGGCAGGGGAATTTGGCTATGTCACAGGTATTGGCGCTCACGGTTGGAGGAATTTTGTGCATAGGCCTTTACGTCATCCATGCGAGCGTTTGGCCCAATCCCTTGTTCCGGCTCTCCATTTTCCGCATCCGTACCTTTACGGTCGGGTTGCTTGGCAATATTTTTGCGCGCCTGGCCGCTGGCGGCATGCCGTACTTGACACCGCTGTTACTACAGGTGCTGTTAGGTTATTCGCCGTTTAACGCCGGTCTCATCATGATTCCTATGTCCCTGATGGCAATTTTTAGCAAGACCCTGGCCACACGGCTATTGAACAGTTTCGGTTTCCGTATGGTGCTGTTCGTTAACACGGTAGCACTCGGCAGCCTCATTGTCCTGTTTTCCAGCTTTTCACCCAGCACGCCGCTGTACATCATGGTGATCATCTTTAGCGTTTTCGGTGCAGTTAATTCGCTTCAATTCACAGCGATGAACACCCTGGCTCTCATCGGCCTGTCAGATGAAGATTCAAGCAGCGGCAACAGCCTGCTTTCCGTTGTCATGCAGCTTTCCATGAGCCTAGGCGTGGCTGTAGCTGCGTCGCTCATGGCCGTCTTCCTGCCGGGAGGGGCGAATCCCGCAGCCGAACCAGAGCTTGCAGCGGGATTCAGCGCTACCTACCTGTGCCTGGGCGGCATTAGCGTGATTGCTGCGCTGATTTTCCTATGCACGCCGAAGGATTTCGGCAAGGGCGCAGCGCAACGCATGTAAGTATTTTAAAATGTTAGCGTTTTTTAGGACATAAACTTTAAGTTGAGCCCGCATTGCGCGTTTGCGCAACTGGTTGTAGCATTTCTTATTGTCCCCGATAGCTACGATACGAGCTCTCGGCGTGCTGTTTGCAGCCTGTAGTTTTACTTCTTGTTTCAGATAGCTGCAATGCTCCATGCATCGCGGGGCCGCGATGCATTCGATGCGAACTTACAGGAGTATCCCGAATGAAAAAAATTTTGTTCTTCGCCTTGCCGTTTGCCGCCGCAATATTTGCCCAATCTACGCAGGCAGCCGAACCTGCTGGACACCCTCATCCCGCGAATGAACCGCCGCATTGGGGGTACGATGGGGATGGTGCCCCCGAACACTGGGGACAGCTTTCTCCCGAATTCGCGATGTGTTCCATCGGCGTCAACCAGACGCCAATCAATATCGAAGGTGCGCTGAATGCAGGCGTAAAACCGTTAAAACTACATTATAAGAACGGTTCGCAAACCATCGTCAATAACGGTCATACGGTGCAGGTCAATGTTGCGGCTGGCAATACCTTGAACCTAGACGACAAAACTTTCGAGTTGCAACAATTCCACTTCCACACACCGAGTGAGAACTTAGTTAACGGAAAATCGTTCCCGTTAGAAGCGCATTTCGTTTATAAGAACTCGGAAGGCGAACTCGCGGTGTTGGCGCTAATGTTCAAAGAGGGCAAAACCGTCAATAAGCAACTGGAGGAAATCTGGAAGGTTATGCCTAAAGAAAAGGGAGAACCGGTAGCACTAGCCAAGGAAGTGGATGTTCAAGCACTGCTGCCAAAGCATCGGGCGTATTACCGTTTCAGCGGTTCGTTGACCACGCCACCCTGTACCGAAGGGGTGCGCTGGTTGGTGCTGAAGGATGCCCTTTCTATTTCCAAGGAGCAGGTCGAGCAATTCTCTGCGGTCGTGCACCATCATAACAACCGCCCAGTACAGCCTTTGTATGGGCGGGTGATTGTGCAATAACCGCTAAATTCCCTGCTAACAAAGAAGATAGGGTTGTGCATTCTTTTTGCCCTCTCCCGTTTGCGGGAGAGGGCGCTTCGGACATCCTGAACAGAGTAAGTTATATTCGGCGACTGATAGGGGCAACGGGCAGACGTAATTGGATTTAGAGCGTGCGACATCCGTTTCCATTTAATGTTTTTACCCCCAATTGTACCCTTGTTTTATTCGTATATTACAAATATGCCTGCACGAATAATCCTTGCAGAATATCCTGGGCTTGAAGAAGGTACGCTACCGTGGTTTGGCCAAGAACACCGCGCAACTCTTCACCTTGTTTGGCTTGGCCAATTTGCTCATTACCAAACGGCGCTTGTTTGCCATGCATGCCCAAGGTGCGTCTTGAGAAGGGAGAAACCAAGAAAAACAGATGAAAAAAACCCCCTTCCAAGGGCATCTCAGGGTAGTCCGGCACTTCTGCCCGGGTAGGGGACGCTACAATAGTTCCCCATATCTTCTGACAAAAACTCTCTTGAATGCCGTCACTAGCACCATGTACAAAAAAACTGTCAGCGCTAGCCATGGGAAAAACTCAAACGGCAAGGGGGCAAGTTCAATTAACTTACCAAGCCACGTAAAGGGGATAGCCGTTAAAGCCATAATTCCGGTTATTGTGAACAGGGTAAGCGATGCGGATGCACGGCTTTGCACAAACGGTATTTTCGGCGTGCGGAGCATATGGATAACAAGCGTTTGGGTCCACATGGATTCCACAAACCATCCAGCATGGAAAACGGCAATATAATAGGCTTTCATTGTCGGATTGGTCAGTTCATGAAACAACATACCACCACACATGGCAGGACAAATGACAAAATACATCAGTAGATAGGTTGTGATGTCAAATACAGAGCTTGTAGGACCAATCCATAACATAAATTTACCAATAGAAGAAGAGTCCCATTTTTTCGGTTTGGCGAGAAATTCCTTGTCTACGTTATCCCAAGGAATTGCCGTGCAGGAAAGATCATAAATCAGATTAAGTAGGATGATTTGAATCGGCAACATCGGTATAAATGGTAGAAAAGCGCTTGCTGCTAGTACTGAAAACATATTGCCGAAATTGGAGCTGGCTGTCATTTTGATATACTTAATCATGTTAGCATAGGTTTTGCGCCCTTCTATGAGACCCCGTTCCAACACCATCAAGTTTTTTTCCAGCAGGATAACGTCAGCGGATTCTTTTGCGATGTCCACTGCGGTGTCCACCGATATACCCACGTCAGAAGCCTTCATCGCAGCCGCGTCGTTGATCCCATCTCCCATATAACCGACGCTATGGCCGTTGTACCGTAAGGCTTTGATTACCCTTGCTTTTTGTTGCGGTGAAAGTTTGGCGAACACACTCACTTCTTCTGCGGCCTTACCCAACTCTACATCGGCCATGGTATCCACATCTGAACCGAGCAAAATGCGGTTAACGGGGAGGCCTACCTGGCGGCAGACGCAACGCGTTACCTTGTCATTGTCGCCGGTCAGGATTTTCACGCCCACGCCGAACTCTTGCAGAGCCCTAATAGCACCGGCGGTGGATTCCTTCGGTGGGTCAAGGAATGCTAGGTAACCCATAAGCACCATGTCCGTTTCATCGGCCACAGAAAAAGCACCCACGGGTGGTGGATCGTGTTTTTGCGCCACGGCAATGACGCGCATACCGTCCTCGTTTAGATCGTCAACTTTTTTTAAGATATACGCCCGGATGTCGTCAGTTAGCGGTTCTACCTTTCCCTCATATTCAGCAAAACTGCAAACCGAAAGCATTTCCTCAACTGCACCTTTTGTAATCATTTGCGTTTTACCGTTTGCAACCACAACACTCATACGGCGACGGTCAAAATCAAACGGTATTTCGTCCACTTTGATGAATTTATTTGCAAGTCCACGCAGTTCGGGAGTGTTATCTTGTTCATCCTGCGTTTTTTGTATAATGGCAACGTCCATTAGGTTTTTTAACCCGGTCTGATAGTAGCTGTTCAGGAAAGCGTGGCGCAGCACACGGGTATCCTCCTGCCCGTGAATATTGAGGTGGTAAAGCAAAACCACTCTATCCTGCGTCAGCGTTCCTGTTTTGTCAGTGCATAGAATATCCATCGAGCCAAGATTTTGTATTGAGTTCAAGTTCTTGATGATGGTTTTTTGTTGCGACATAGCCACCGCACCCTTAGCAAGGCAGGTGGTGACAATCATTGGGAGCATTTCGGGTGTGAGCCCTACGGCCACCGATAAGGCAAACAATGTGGCCTCTACCCAATCGCCTTTGGTGAACCCGTTGACAAACAAAACGATGGGAACCATCACTAGCATGAAACGTATCAGCAACCATGAAACGGTGTTCACGCCCTTTTCAAAGCTGGTTTGCACAGGTTTGGCGCTGATGTTTTTCGCCATTTCACCAAAAATCGTGTCATCTCCAGTGGTTACTACAACACCTGTTGCGCTGCCGCTGATGACGTTGGAACCCATAAATGCGAGATTGGGGATTTCAATCAAGCTATCGTTGTTCTTTACAACGCTAGAAATTTTTTCTACCGGTTCACTCTCTCCAGTTAGCGCCGATTGGCTAATAAACAAATCTTTAGCATAGATGATTCGCATATCAGCAGGAATCATATCTCCAGCCGCAAGATGCACAATATCACCTACGACAATATCTTCTAGCGGGATTTCCTGATTCCCTGTTTCTTGTCGTCTCGCATTGGTAGTAGTCGTTATCATTTTCAGCAGATTTTCGGCAGCTTGGCCGCTTCTTGTTTCCTGTATAAACCGCAAAATACCTGAAACAAGCACCATCGTTATGATGATGATAACGTTCATCGGATTGATTTCTTCAGGTTTTGCCAAAATAATATCCGTGAAAACAGATACCAACACCAATCCGAACAGGATAGCGGTAAAGGGATTGATAAAAGCTGCTGCGATGCGCTTCGGCAGCGATGCCTTTTTACCGCGTGTAACATTGTTGCTACCGTATTTGTTGCGGGAATCCTCCACAAGGGTTTCGTTCAAACCCTCAATGCTTGTTCCCAGTTTACTGAATAGTTTTTCAGTTTCACTGGAGGCAGCAAATTTTACTCTATTGCGCGCTTCGTCGCGGTGAACCATTTCTTCGAGTGTTTTTTTTGCTACCATCGTTCTGTTTTTTACTTTGTTCATTTGTCTGTTCCTTCATTTCGTGCGTTAGGGTAACTTCCATCCTGCCCTGGTTATGCCTTTTTCCAACGCAATTTGTGCCGTTAATTTTTCGATATATTCATCCTTCCGCCTACCGCTTACCTGGACGGTAGCCGCTATTTCTACTTTTCCAGCAATATCGTCCGCACTTTGCAGATTAATCAGATGTAAGCGCCGGATATTGCCCAGGCTGCTTATAATCGCGGCACGAACTTCAAATTCATTTTCATCGCAGCACGATACGGATAAAACATAAGTATTCTCCTCATCCTCAAAGTGCTCCAGCGGCTGAATTTTATTGGCAATAAAACGAAAAATTATATTGCTCACAAGCAAGATAACGACGGCAGCGGTTGCGTAAAGAAGCAACCCGCTACTGCACAGTACGCCAATTGCGGCGGTACACCATATGGTGGCAGCTGTATTCAAACCCCTGACGTTAAGCCTTTCCTTGAATATAATACCACTGCATAAAAAACCTATGCCAGTGACAACTTGAGCTGCAATACGGGTGGTATCGGGTGCGCCCATCAACTGCGAAAACAAGGTAAACAGGCATGCACCCATGCTTACCAGAATATTTGTGCGGATACCCGCGATATTTCCCGTAAGCTGGCGCTCCAAGCCAATCAGGAAGCCGAATGCAACCGCACAGCAGATGCGGACGACAAAATCGAATAAGGTCATGCTCCCCAACTCCTTTCCATAAAAAAACCACCGTTTGAAACTCAAACGGTGGCATGATGAGTTGGCTGCAAACCCGCTGGTCAGCGGGCGCAGATTTTCAGGTGGAATGCCTGAGTGCGGGGCTGCCAAGTATCTTTGCAAACAGACACATTCCTAGGAAGGCCATCGTTTGATCTGTGTCTATGACTACTGTCTGGATCCATGCAATCACTCCTGAAAAACAAAAATCCCCTGCCAACGTATCAAGCGGCGACAGACAGGGGGGAGTTTTCACAAAGAACGCCTCCTCGGCATCTCCTCGCCATCGTTCAAGCTTCAGCTTTACAGGTCGATGAAATTGCGTTATTCCATGCCTTGATTTCGACAGGGGCTGTTGACCTGCTCGTCATGTTTCCACGATCCCGCGGCAGCAACCTGTATCTCTGTAAGTAGCTTCATTTACCGAAACAGTTAGCGTGAGGCGTTTTACGCACGTTGAATGCGGTTGTCAACCCCTTGGCGCGCTTTTACCCTTCTTCCCGCAAAACGGAAGGGGCAATTACTCTTTTGGGTCACTCCGCTTCGAAGGGTTCGTACTGATAACCGAAAGCTTCCAACAGGGAGGCTGTTTCAAACAGCGGCAACCCCATGATTCCAGAGTAGCTCCCGCGAATTTCCATGACAAAAGCCGCAGCGCGGCCTTGTATGCCGTAAGCTCCGGCCTTGTCCATCGGGTCACCGGTAGCAACATAGCGGTGGATATCGTCTTCGGTAAGCGGGCGGAATGTCACATCGCTTACCGACAGGCACGATTGGGTGCGCTCGCCGTCGCTGAGCGCGACAGCGGTCAAGACGCGGTGAGTGCGCCCCGAGAGCAGCCGGAGGATGCCGCATGCGTCATCGACGCTGGAGGGTTTCCTAATGATGTGGCCATCGATATCGATTGCGGTATCGGCTGCCAGCACGGGCCGGTACGGTAATTTACGCCAAAATAGACGCCGCACGCCGGCATACGCCTTGTTGAATGCCACACGTTCGACGTAGCGGTCTGGAGACTCATCCGGAATCGGCGTTTCGTCGACATCGGCATCCCTCCCACGCCTAACGGAGCGAAAGGTAAGCACGTCAAAATTCACACTGATCTGGCGCAACAGTTCATGGCGGCGAGGGCTGGAGGATGCGAGGTAGACGCGGTAGAGAGCCTCGGACATATGGATATCACCTCTTACTCACGATGATAGGGATGGTGGCATGTGATACTCCATGCCCGGTAGAGGGCTTCGGCGAGCAATGGCCGCACTAGCGCATGGGGCAGGGTAAGGCTGGAGAGCCGGATGGATTCGTGCGTGTTTACCTTGAGCGACGGGGCAAGGCCATCCGGCCCGCCGATGATGAAAGCAATGTCTTCGCCACCGGCACGCCATTCTTCCAGGCGGCGCGCAAGCGCCATGCTGGTGAAATCGATGCCATGTTCATCGAGGGCCACCCTGTGGCAGTGTGGCGGCAAGGCCGCCTCGATACGGGCCGCTTCGGCTTCCATCATCATGAGCGGGGCTTTTCCCAAGTTGCGTGGCTCAGCCTTGACTTCGATCAGTTCAAGCGGCAGCTCACGCGGCATGCGGCGCGCAAAGTCGTCGAAACCGGCCTGGGTCCAGGCGGGTATGCGATGGCCGACGGCGATGACGACAAACCTCATGATTCATGCCCCTGCCGCGTTTTCGGCTATGGCGGTGCGGTGGGGAAGGGGCGCTGCCCAGAGTTCTTCCAGCCGGTAATAGGCACGGATGGCTGGCTGCATGACGTGAACCACGATTTCGCCCAAATCCACCAGTACCCATTCGCCGTTTTCCTCACCCTCTATGCCGAGCGCCTTGACCCCTGCTGTGTGCGCGCAGTCCAGGACATTGCGCGCAAGCGCTCGCGTTTGGCGGCCGGAATCACCACTGGCAACGATGATGCGTTCAAATTGCGAGGTGAGGCGGGAAGTGTCGATGACTTCAATGTCACGCGCCTTGATATCTTCAAGGGCACTGATAACGATCTGTTCCAGGTCGGATGTATTCATTCTTCACTTATGGTGCAGATGGAAAGGTTGGGGAAGGCAGCAGCGCCGCCCCGGTGTTTTGGTTTATAGGGCCCCGCTTCTTTTGAAATCCAGGTAGCGATTGACGAGCGCGATCGGCAGCGCCGTTGGGGTAACGTCGAGCACATGCGCGCCGCTACGTTTCAGGCGTTCGATGGTCGCGTTGCGGATGTCGATATATTGCAGTGCGGCGGCAGCTTCAAGCGCCGTTTCAAATGTATTGCGCGGCAGGTCGGTCAGGCGTTGCACGGCGGTCTCTCGCAAGCTGGTCACCAATACCAGATGGCGGTGGCGCAGTACCCCAATGGCGTCGCGCAGTTCTTCGTCGTCTTCATCGCGCAGGTTGGTCAAAATCAGCACAAGCGAGCGTTTGTGCACGGTTTGCGCGATGTGCGTGGCTGCGCTGCGGTAATCGGGCGAGTTGCTGCCAGGTTCTAGGTCGAAGAGCCGCTCCATCAGATAGTTCAATGCAGCGTGGCCTTTGCGCGCAGGGATCAGGCGGGTGTCGTGGCCGAAACTCATGCAACCGACGGCGTCGCCCTGCCGCAAGGCAACGTGTGCGAGCAGCAATAGCGCATTCAGCGTTTCATCAAAATGTGATAGTGAGCCGTTTTCCTTGGCACGCATGCGGTTGCCACAGTCGAGCAGGAACATGATCTGTTGGTCGCGTTCGTCCTGGTATTCGCGAGAAATCAGTTTATTGACACGGGCGGTCGCTTTCCAGTCAATTTGACGCGGTGAGTCACCTTCTCTGTATTCGCGCAACTGGTGAAATGACAACCCTTCGCCACGGCGGCGGCGCTGGCGCACGCCGATCTGGCTCAGGCGGTTATCAGTGGCGAGCAAGGCGTATTTGGCTACGGCGGCAAAGTTGGGATAGACGCGTGCGTGGTGCGGCGCTTCGATGAATACGCGGCGGCGCAAAAGGGCGAATGGAGAATCGATCAACGCTTCGATGCCGGCGAAAGAATGCTCACCACGTATCGTGAAGCGCAGGCGGTAAGACGCACGTGCACGGGTTTGCGGCTCAAGGGTGAAGGTAAATGGCAAACCCTCCATCTCGCAGGCCGACGGGTAATGGTCGAAAACATGGATGATGCTCTTTTGCGGCAGTGGGTTATCGACTTCGAGCAATACTTCACGCCAGACGCCGACCGGCATGGAATGGGCTGCCTTGCGGGCGATGCGGGGCGGTGCTTTGCTCCGCGCCTGCCAGGCGTCCAATGCAACGAACAGCAGGAGCGCGATACCGCCAGCTGCCCAGGGCATGATCAATGGCTTCCAGAAGGAGGCAAGCACGGCCCAGGCCAGCCATCCGGCAAGTAACCAGAACAGGCGGGGGGTGGGCCTCATTGGCGCGGCACTTCGACGTGTTCGAGTAGAGCACTGAGCAGTTGGTCGGCCGTGCGGCCTTCCATTTCGAAATCTGGCGTCAGGGTGATGCGGTGGCGCAACGCGGGCAACGCGACAGTTTTGATGTCGTCCGGGGTAACGAAATCGCGTTCGCCCAACACGGCGGCAGCCCGGGCGGCGCGGATCAGCGCAATCGAGCCACGCGGCCCCGCGCCGATCGATACACCTGACCAATCTCGCGTGGCCCGTACAATGCGAGTAGCATATTCGATGATACGCGCATCGACCGTAACCCGAGCCGTGACCTGCTGGATCGACGCAATGATCTGTGGTGTGACGATGGTTTGCACGGCGGTAACGTTGAGGGAGTCGCCAACCTGGTTACGGGTGACTGTTTCGAGCATGCGCCGTTCTTCGTCGAGCGTCGGATAGTCAATGAGCACTTTGAACAGGAAGCGGTCGAGTTGTGCCTCCGGCAACGGGTAAGTGCCTTCCTGCTCGATGGGGTTCTGTGTCGCCATGACCATGAACGGGCGCGGCAAAGCATGCGCTCCGCCTTCGATGGTGACTTGCTGCTCCTGCATAGCTTCGAGCAACGCAGCCTGGGTTTTGGCCGGTGCGCGGTTGATTTCGTCGGCAAGCAGCAGGTGGTTGAACACCGGCCCGCGGCGGATCTTGAATCCCTGTGTCTTGATGTCGTAAAGCGCATGGCCGGTAACGTCCGATGGCATCAGGTCGGGCGTAAACTGGATACGCGAAAAACTGCCATTGAAAGTTTGCGCCAGTGCACGGAAAAGCAAGGTTTTCCCCAGACCTGGAACCCCTTCTACCAGCACATGCCCTCCGGCAAACAGGGCGACCAACGTATGCTGCAGCGCAGTCACCTGACCGATCAGCGCACGGTTGACCTCTTCCTTGATGCGCAATGCGTAGAGATAGGTTCTCTCCAGGTTTTTTTGCATGGCTTCTGTGGAAGTGGGCGAAGGTTCCGGGGCGTTTTGGGCGGGGGCGTCGTCGTTCATAATTTGTTCCGGAGAATATCCAAAAGGTGTGAATGGGCGGTGAATTGGCGTTCGTCGCGGGGGTGGCTGGTATCGAGCAGGTATCCGACGGCCTGTTCAGTCAGGCCAGATAGCTGCGGGGCTCGGGTTTCATGTGCGAAAAGGGCAACCTGCCGGTATAGTTCCTGCTGTGGCAAGCGGCTCCACTGCGGGTAGCGTAAGTAAGCCCGTTTGTAGAAATCGTCACAAAGCGTCCGGTAAAGCGCTTGTCCCTGCTCGCTGCGCCATAAGTAACGCGCACTGGCGGCCACATGTTCGACGATGCTGCGGCGGGCGGCGGGGCGGGTAGGCAGCAAGGGACCAAACCGCCGCGGAATCGCCCACAACCAAATAATTAGCAGAATGGCGGCGGCATTGAGAACTGGCCAGGCATAATGGACGAGCCAACGCCAGAGCGCGGGCACGTCGCTGCCATAAACGAACCAGATGTCCTGGCCCTTCGCTAATGAGGTCAGATAGACAAAAAGTGCGGCATGGTCGTCCTTGCCGATCATGGCATTGTTGATGAAATTAAGGCTGGTAAGAACCGTGATGCGCCCATTGCCCACCCTGTAGCCGAGGCCATAGTGGCCTTCGCCCTTATTGCGTCCTGGCTCCGAAATCCGCCAGTCGCTGTCCTCACCAAGGTCTCCCTCATCAGGGTCTTCAAATAGCCTCAACTGCGGGTCGAACTGAACGTTTAGATGCACACCATCGGGCAGTTCAACCTCCTGTTTTTGCACAGCCTGCAGTAGCCCCTGAAATGCTTTTTCTATCTCATGACCTTCTTTATTGTCTGGCGCAGATGAGTACGAATAGACACCAAGATAATCCAGCAACGGATCTTGGGAAGTTTCTTTTTTTTCGCCGTTCTTGCTGCGTACACGTGTATTTTCGTCATAATCCCACAGGGAACGTACGTAAACGACCAGGTGGCCACCCTTTGTTTTCACCCAGTCCAGCAACGCATCGTTTTGTTTTTGCGAGAGCCAGTAGCGCGGTGCGGCAAATACCAGCGTAGCGCCGGATTGGGGCGGTTTGCTGTAAGCGGGGACATAATGCGCGGTCGCACCATAACGCTCGGCCAACCGTCCGGCGGCAAGCAGGGGGTTGCTTAGAGCGGCCCCTTTAAAATCACCGATGCGTTTTTCCTCAACGTATTCGATCTGGTCGTAAGTCCACAGAAAAAATGCCAATAGGCTTAACAGGAGCAGAAAACCGATGAGTTTCCAGATGGAAAATCTCACGAAACAACCCCCTCAGTTTGCTGAAGGCGGGCAAACCCCGCCAACAGCCCGACGATGTCCGCAGGCGGGCGGTGCGCATAGGCCAGCCGAAGCCAGGCGCGCACGATGTTGCCGAAATCGTCTTTGAAAGAAGGTATGGCATTGCTGACGAGCAGGTGCATTTCCCCTTCCGTGGCGCTTTGCGGCAAGTCAATACGGTAATGCTCCGACAACAGTTTGATCGTTCCCCGATAGAGCAGGCTCAGCGCTTCGTCCTTTTTGCCTTCTCTCCAGTAGCGTGCGATTGCCGTGGCAATGTCTTCCGGTAGCGCCACGGCAGTTTCAAGGACACTGTCGCTTTGCTGGGACAGGTGCGGAGATTTGCCGCGGGAACGCCGCAAACTGAGGAAGGGCAGCCAATGCTTTGCATAGACCACCAGCAGCACGATCAGCACAAATACCAGCAGCCACAAGATAATTTCCCCGGATTGGGCGAAGAAGTTGCCCCGATCGGATGATTTGCCGCTAGTGGTTGGTTTTTGTGTGGCCGGTTCTTGGGTCAAAGGCTCTTTTGATTTCGGTTTTTTGATAATTTGGGTTCGGTCGAATTCAGGTTCGGCAAGGACGGCATCGACCATTTCCCGTGCTTGGGCGACATAGGCCGGACGGGCTTGGCCGGAGGCCGATGCCCGGTTGTTGGGCGCGGGCGGCGCACCGGCTGATTGCGTGGATAACAGGCCGGACAGGGCGAGCAGCAGGCACAGGCTGAGCCATCGGAGGACGGACGGCTTCATGACGGGGCCTGCTGTGTTGCAAGCCGGTTGGCCAGCGTGCGGAAACCCAATTCGATGTCCCATCCTTCGAGTTCGGTGCGCTGGTTGAGATAGAGCATGAACCCGGCTGCGACGTAAAACGGTTCGATGATGGTGATGACGAACAGGTAAATGAAGTAAGAGGCCACTTTGAAGCTGGAAACAAAGGCGTCCTTCAGGTGGGAGAGGATGGATTCAGGCGGCAGCAGCATGAGGAGAAGGCCCACCATGCCGAAGGACAGAATCGTTTCGAAGGTGCTGCACACAAAAATCAGCCTGATGGCGCCACGCCCATTCAGTGCGCGAAGGCGACGGCGCCGTGCCTGCCCGGTAACGCCTTCGAGTTGCCATGTCGGCAACCTGAAACTGCGCTGGGGCGAGAAACGTCTCCAAGTCAAGGCACGGAACAGACCGGAATGCAGCAACAGGCCGGGTATGGCGCGCAGAGTGCCGCGCCAACTGACCGTTTCGCCGAAAACGGCGCGGCTCATGACGTGCAGGAGGACACGGTCGTAAAGCGGCTTCAGCCACCACAATAGGACCAAGCCGTACATTATTCCCTTTCCGTCGCGGTTTGACAGGTAAGCCAGCGTCAGCGCCAAAAGGGTAGCCGGGAGGATGACGACGAGCCAAGCCGCATACAGGTTCCGCCAGTGTGCCTGCACCAGCGCAAAGCCAAGGTCGATTGCTTCCCAGTGCGCACGGGTGCGGGTCTGGACGGTTAGGGCATCAGGGCTCACGCCGTGCCCCCATGAACAAAAAATAAGCGGCAACCAATGCCCAAAGCAACCCGCCGACGATGAATTTCCCCGTGGTTGGCAGATAGGCGCCGGAAGACCAGAAAGCTTCGATGAACGCGGCAACCAGCAGCATGGCCGTGGCGCCGTAGACGATCTTTACTGCCGGGCCTGCTGCGTGGCTCAGCGCCTCGCTGCGCCGCCGCCGCCCGGGTGAGATCAGCGCCTGGCCAAGCAACAGGCCAGCCATGCCGCAAAGCACGATGGCAGTCAGTTCAAAAGCGCCATGCGCGACCACAAACTGGAAAAACCGCTCGGTCGACCCCTGGTGGATCAGATGCGCGGAGACTGCGCCGAAAATCAGGCCGTTAAAGATCAGGTAATAAAGCGTACCCAACCCAAACAGCAGGCCAGAGGCGAAGCACTGAAAGCCTATCGTAATATTGTTGTAGATATAAAAACCGAACATCCTGAAGTTTTCGTTGGCCACCCGGCCTGAACCGGGTTGGACCTCAATTGTGCCGCCAGTGCGGTACATCTCCTCCAGGTGGCGCACCCCTTCGTGGTCGAGGAGGGCGTAGACCATTTCCGGCTGAAAATAAACCAGCAGGCCCATGAGCAGGCCGGGCAGGTAAAGCAATGCGCTGGCGAACCAGAAAAGGCGTGCGTGTTTGCGGATCAGCGCAGGAAAATCACGGACAATGAATTGACCGATGCTGTGCAGCAGGCGGGAACGTGCACCGTAAAGCGTTTGATGTCCTGACAGCGCGAGGCGGTCGAGCCGGTCGATCAATGCAGGCGGATAGTTCCTTTCGCGTGCGAGGGCTAGATGCAAGCAGGTTCGGCGGTAGAGCGATGGAAACGTAAGCCTTGTGTCCGAGCCACCTGATGTGCCCGGAGGGTCCGGTTTGGCCAAACGGCGCCTGGAACGTGCGGCGATCAGCGTTTCGAGTTGGCTCCATTCCTGTTCGTGACGGCTGACAAACTCATTGGGTGTCATAAATGCTCAACGCTCCCCGACGATATGGCGCGCATAGCCGAGCAGGGAATCCACATCGGTATGGAACGCGGCATTGGTGTGCTGGCGGTTGTTTTGAACCCGTCCGACACTCATTGCAGGGGTTGCGCCCGGTACATGCGCATTGTTTTTTTCGGGGTCGAGTATTTGTGCCAATTCCTTTGCACGGTCTGGCGTCAGCCGGGGGATACGGGCGGCAAAGGCAACGATCAGTTGCTGTTCGGACGAAGAAAGCCAAATGGGCAACGGCAATGCGTGGCCCGGCGGGAGTTTTTGCGGCAACTTGGGTTTGTCGCGATGGACGACAATCGTTTTCGCCACAATGTCGCCCAACCGTTTGAAGTCGCGGTTTAGGAACATCGAACACAGCCCGAAGGCGTAGAGCAACGGCAAAAGATCGACGACACGCAGCAGGTTGCGCGTCACAGAAGCCGACCAACTGACCGGTACGCCATCGTCCTGCAATACGGCCAGACCCAACGCTTTTTTCCCCGGTGTCGCCCCATGCGAGTAGACCTCGAACAACACCGGATAAAACCATTCGATGAGAAAAGTACATATCAGGTAGATGCCAAAACCAAAATCGCCTAATGGGGATAAAAACGGCGTTGCAATAGCCCCCCAGGCAACGTTGCGGATGAGAAAGTCCAACAACCAGGCCAGCGCACGTGGCGCAGGCCCGGCCAGGCGCAGGCGGATGCTTACCCCTTCAGGTGTTTCAATGGTCCGGACGGTATCGAGCAAAGGCATATGGATGACATGAGGCTATGCTTTGATGACGATGGTGTCGGCAATGTCATCGTGCAGGCATTTGCGCGAATCGCGGAAAATCATTACCGCATCGATTAATGCGATGTAGTTGCCAACGAAAGGTACTTGCATAAGGAGCAGTATCGGAAGTTCGCGGTAGAGCAATATTCGCTGCACATCGGCACGGGAACCGTTAGTGCGCACGATTTTAATGTGACATAGATATTTTCCTATAGTTTGGCCATTCTTTTGAAGCAGGTAAAAATTGACCCCGAAATAAATGCCAAGACTCAAAATAACAGCCACTACAGATGAAAGAACCTCATCACTCTCGCTCCATTCGATAAACCCATCGATTCCTGTGGAATAGAAAAAGGGGGCGAGAATCAAAAAAACAAAGATTATTTGAATCATGTTGTCGATGATGGCTGCCCCAAAACGGGTACCCCGACCGGCAAGTACGAATTCACCGGACGTCGCATCATCTGGCGCATACGCGGAGGTAGCTTGGGGTGCCTGGTAAGGGTTGTTCGGTGCAGCAGAGTAATCATCCATGAGAGTATCTCCAAGAAGACATAATCCTACTGAGTTTTTCAATAGGGAAATACATAAATATCAATCGTATTTTTACAGCGTAACAAGAAAAATAGTGTAAATCCACACTAGAAAACAGCGCAGGATTACGCTTGAACCCTACGTTTTCTTTGATTATCTGCCGCTGAACCCGACGGTCGTTTTTTGCTTCTTTTTCGGCGCGGGAACCCGAAAATATCGCGTGCCGCGACATAAAAACTTGCGATTTGGGCAGGAATGATGAGCAGTAGGAAAACGGCGCAAACCACCACGCCAAGCCCTTCGGAGAGAAGTTCGAAAAAGTTGATGACGAGGGCCGACAGAATGATGATGAAGAAACCAAAGCAGAAGGCGTAAGTGAGGAAAGGGAGCCAGTTGAAGAGGCATCCCTTCAGGCTGAAAATCAACGCCCTAGGTACGGATAGGCGCCACCAACCAATAAGTTGCGGCACGAAGAGATACATCACTGACCACAGTGTGGATAATATCGCAATGACAAATGATGAATAAAAGAATGAGGTGGTTTCAACGTCTGGTATTTCGGCATGCATGACCAGCCGCCACATCATGCCGCCGTCGATCAGCCAGGTACTCAACAGTATGGCTGTGATCGCAATGAAATTGATGAAACCTGCCAGCAGCAGGTCGAATGCGAAACGGCGAAAACCCGAGAACAGCAGGCCCGGGTTGAGGGGGCGTTTACGGTCAATGGCGCGACATCCGTTGAAGACCCCAAGCATCAGGCCCGGGTACAAGACTGGCCCAAGCAGTTCAACAACGTAAGGAGGGCCCCATGCAAAGGTGACACCGGCAATGATGCAAAGGGGCAGGGTCAGGAAGCTGAGAAACGCGGGTTTACGCACACATAACATAAAACCTTCGATTAACCAGTACCATCCATGTTGCATAGGAAGGCGCCGGATTTTCAAGGGGCGGGAATAATGTCGGTTGCGCCGTCTGACAACATCCCGCGAAAGCTGGGTATCCGTTGGCAGGATGGAAGCTGGCTCAGTTTCAGTGACGTTGTTGTTTCTCATGGGTGGCATTTGTCAATCAGGCAGGGGGGGGACGATGCCGGAAGCACGTAGGCACAGAATATTACGGTATTCGTCAGGGTTTTTTACTAATACCAATTCGCCTGTGCGCGGTAGGGTACGGTCGGCAAGCCGTGACAGCCAAAAGCGCAGAGCCGCCGCCCGCAGCATCGTTGGCCAGATGATACGTTCAGGATCGATAAAAGGGTGGGATGAATGATAGGCGGTGAGCAGGGCATGCGCACGTGCCGGGTCGATCGCGCCATCGGGCATGCTGCACCAGTCATTGACGGTGACGGCAACGTCAAAGAGCAGGGCGTCGTGACCGGCAAAGTAGAAATCTATCACCCCGCCGATGAACCCGTCCTCCGTCCACAACACGTTGTCGCGGAAAAGATCGCCGTGGATTGCCCCAGTAGGCAGGCGTGAGAAATTATCATCGGTGCTTTCCTGGAAACGCAATTCGGCATCGAGCAAGGCCGCATCGTCGACAGGTAGATAGGGGCGGAGCAAGGTGGCGGCCTGTGCGCGCCAGCCTGTGCCGCGCGGGTTGGGTTGCCGCCTTCCGTAGGATCGCCCAGCCAGGTGCAGGCTCGCGAGCATGGTACCGATCCGGGTACAGTGCCCGCCGTCTGGGTGCGCTTCCGAAGCACCCGGCAACCGCGATACCAGCACTGCCGGTTTGCCCGCCAGTGTGCCCAGGTATTCGTTGTCGCGATTGGCGATTGGCGCGGGCACGGGCAGGCCGTGGCGGGCAAGATGCGCCATCAGGTGCAGGTAATAAGGCAGTTCGGCACGCGCAATGTCCTCAAATAGCGTCAGGACATAACGTCCAAGCGTGGTTGTGACGAAAAAATTACTATTCTGGACACCGTCCGCGATGCCTTCGAATCCGATCAGCCGCCCGATGGAATAGTGATTCAGCCAGCGCGCCAGGGTTTCTTCGGTAGGCAATGTAAAGACGGACATGCTCCCAAGCTTACCAATTCGTGAGCACCCAGGTAGGAACGATCAGTTTGCCGTTACTGTTATCCCGTACCCAGTGGCCTTTGCCTTCTTGGTCGATCAAGTAATAGGACATCCCGTTCGGTTGCGTCACCTTGACCATGTAAAGCTTGCCGCGTAGGCGGAATTCGGTGATGGTGTCATCCCCGCGTTTGACGATGGTAACTTGGGGCAATTCCTCATCCAGCGGTTCGAGACCCTCCGGTTCCTGGGCAAACAGCGGTTGGGCGGCCATTGAGCCGATACAGAAGGCAAGGGCAGCGAGTGCGGCTGACAGTGAGGGGCGCATGATAGGACTCTCCATTACGGGGTTTAGAGATTAAGCATTATTTCGTGCTCTTCGGGCAAGGGCATGAAGCCCCGCGTTTCATAGTGTTTGAAAATTGCCTCAACGACATCCCCAGGTTCGTCGATGACCTGGATCAGGTTGAGGTCATCCGGAGAGATCATGCGCTCGGTCACGAGCCGATCCCGGAACCAGTCGAGGAGGCCGCGCCAGAAAGCCCCGTGCACGAGGATGATCGGGATCTGGCGGCTCTTGCGCGTCTGCACCAGGGTCATAGCTTCGAGCAGTTCGTCGAGCGTGCCGAACCCGCCGGGCATGACCACGTAGGCGCTCGCGCATTTCACGAACATGAATTTACGTGCGAAAAAGTGCTGGAAAGCCTGGGAAATATCCTGGTAGGCGTTGGCCTGCTGTTCGTGCGGCAACTGGATATTGAGTCCCACCGAAGGGCTTTTGCCAAAGAATGCGCCCTTGTTGGCCGCTTCCATGATGCCCGGCCCGCCCCCCGAAATGACGGCAAATCCGGCATCCGAGAGCAGGCGGGCGATGCGTTCGGTCAGCGCGTAATAGGGGTGATCCGGTTCGGTCCGGGCGCTGCCGAAGACCGATACCGCCGGACGGATGGCGTTGAGCCGTTCGGTAGCCTCGACGAACTCTGCCATAATCCCAAAGATCCGCCACGATTCGCGCCCGTTGTAACGGGGCGCGTCAGCAACCACATCGGGTGGCATTTTGTCTTTCATGTTCATTTATTCGCCATGTATTCCTAATTGCGAGGATCGTGTTCAATGCCAACCCTGCTGCTCGTCGACGGTTCCAGTTATCTTTATCGTGCGTTCCACGCCTTGCCCGACCTGCGCACCTCGCGTGGCGAACCGACCGGAGCCATCCGTGGCGTCCTTGCGATGCTACGTCGGCTGGCCGGGGACTACAAGGCGGATTACCGCGTTTGTGTATTTGATGCCAAAGAACCAACCTTCCGGGATGAATGGTACCCGCAATACAAGGCGAACCGCCCGCCCATGCCCGAT